>Ga0164310_10000016_pt1 | contig 89304 bp, 78 predicted proteins | sample GuaBasSedimGuay1_FD_121795 | JGI IMG/M metagenome (GOLD analysis project Ga0164310, IMG submission 121795) | Subseafloor sediment microbial communities from Guaymas Basin, Gulf of California, Mexico - Guay1, Core 4569-9, 0-3 cm | ecosystem: Environmental > Aquatic > Marine > Hydrothermal vents... | reverse complement strand
ATCAAAGAGATACTGAACGGTCTGAGAGACCGCGGTGCAACGATTCTGATGAGCACCCACATCCTTGCCATTGCTGAACACCTGTGCGACAAGATTGGAATCATCGACTCTGGCAAGATGGTGGCTGAGGGGACCATGGATCAGCTGAGAGCAAAGGCGAAAGGGGAAACCTCTCTCGAACAGATATTCCTTCAGCTCACAGGGGGTCCTGATATGCAGCGCATTGCTGACTACTTGGGTGACGTAAGTTGACACTCTCAGAACTTCTCATCTTGCTGAAGCAGGACATCACAAAGTCCCTCAGAGTGTCGGCAGTCAAGGGGAAGCGGAGCGAGAAGAAGAGCGCATTCAGACGATTGATGAGGCCACTGGTTGCAATACTTGTCGCGGCGATAATAATCCCCGGAATCGTCTGGGTTGTTTCACTAATCGGATGGGACATGGTGAGGGATATCATATCTGCTGACCTGACCCTTGGGGCCACCCTGTTCAATTTCCTGTTGTTGCTCTCCTTCATCGGCTCCATAATGATTAGTGCCACCACCGTGGGCAACTCTGACCGAATGGAATACCTCATGGTGATGCCTATTCGACTTCGTACTTTGTTCCTTGAGAAGACACTGATCGTCATTCTTCTCAATGCCATGATTTGGCTGGTGATCGGTACCCCCATCTTCATCGGGTTGGGTCTGGTTTCGGATGCTCCTCTTGCGCTCCTAGCAGCTCCCACATTTGTTCTTCTCATGCTGATGCTGGTGACATTGGGTGTGTCCTTGGGCGGTCTCTTGGGGCTTCTCATGTCAAGAATCCTTGCCGGACGTCGCAGGCTCAAACAAGTTGGCTGGTTTGTCGGCACGGCAGCGGCGACTCTAGTCAGCGTTTCTTACTACTACATCATATACTCATCCCCAGATGTGTCCGCAATCTTCGACTGGGTCTTTCAGATTGCAGATGCATTGGGTTTCTCTTCGGGAATCAGCCCTGGCTATGCCGCAAGTGTGATCTCCTTGGGTGTCCTGGTCGGTGCTTCTGTAGATTTCAATGACCTGTTGCTTGTTATGATATTCGGAGCAGTGTCTGCCGCGCTCCTGTATACCAATGCCCATGTGAGTGAGGTGGCGCACTACAGTGGGTGGCTTACCAGCGGATCGAAGCGCACATCGAATGATGAGGTCCGCAGGGTTCATTCCATGTGGAGTCCCCGTGTGCTATTCGGTGGAAGGCTTAACACGACAACCAACGTTTCAGTTTGGTACAATATCACGAACATCCGAAGGGAGGGACGGGTCTTTGCACAGTACCTCATTGGTCCCCTCAGACTTGCAGTCTTCTACATGTTGCCTGTACTTGCGGGTGGATCCAGCATGAGCACCTTCACCCCCTTTCTAGTGGTGGGTGTGGTGGTAGTCTTTGCCGCTTCCTACGGGACATACTTCGCTGGCTACGAAACAGTGTATGAGGGCAAGAACCTGATGAATCTGCAACTGGCAGCGGCGAACATGACCGACTACGTGAAGGGAAAGGTCTACAGTGCAGTGCCATTCACCCTCGTGGCGGGAAGTATCGCTACCGCTCTCATAGTGGCTATGGTTCCGTACCTCTGGATATATGCACCTGCCCTCACTATCGGAGCCATCTTTATCACACTTGCAGCTGGTGGCATCGCCGCAAACGCAGCAGCCATCGGTGGTGACTTCAGGGCAGAGCGAAACATAATGCGTCAGCGCGGATCTGCTGCACAAATGCCCATCCGCGGGTGGTCCATGCTCAGAGCTCAACTCATGCCAAACATCATTGGCCTCCTTGGCCTTACCTCCGTACTGGGCCTTGGTCTTTTCCTCGGCCCCCTTTACGGATATGTGGCCTTGGCGGTCTTCTGCTTAATCTCCTACAGACTCTTCAGCAGATACTCTCAGAGTGCCGGCATACGTCTGTCCCGAATCGAGGCCACAGAGTATCTATGACTTGAGTTCGGCGACCACCTTTCCGGGTGGCACAAGGATGTCACAATCAAAGTAGAGACCAATCATTGGGGTTTCCATCTTGACCTTGCTCAAGTCATCCCTCGGACCACTCTGGAACTCGATTTCGACCTCGCCGGATCTTCCGTTCTTGATAGTGTACTCCAGATAGGCCGCTGTGATGACTGACAAGTCATAGCCCTTCCCCGTCACACTGGGCACCAACTTGACATTGACGTTGGGACCGCTGTCTATCCACTCTCCCTCGTCCTCGAGGCGGCACGTTGCTCTGAGGAGAGTGGTGTCGTCTCTGACCGCAGAACCCGTGATGGTGTTTCCTTCCATCTCAAGGCTGATGTCGGCCATCTTGCGAGGGTATCCCCAGATCTCTCTTCCAGCAGCGAGGGCAACATCCGTGTCGACGTAGTTGTAAGCGAAGTGAACCCCTACTTCCTCCTCGCCGGTCTCAGGGTTGTCAAACAGACATTGGACCAGGAGACCTGCCTCCATGAAAGAACCCGCCTCCTTACAGGGCTGCTCTCCAAACAGGAGGCCTGTAAGCGGAAGCTGAGAAGGTCTCAATGGCTCCGGGAGAAGATCCTTGACTGTATCCTCAGGCGGATTGAACAATGCTAGGAATATCCTTGCGTCGACATAGTGGTACGGCGGTTTCGGATAGGTTGGTGTAAGGATTGGTGTGGAGTATCCCCTCTTCATTCTGCGTCACCTATTGTTGAGTACTAGTATCTTGGCCTATTGAATCTACTGTCTGTAGGATATGTTGACCTAGGGCACTCAGAGACCCACTATCTTGAAGATGAGTGGCCAGACGAATATCCCTGTGAGAGTGACCAGGAAGTATCGGACTGCCCTCAACCAGAGGTCGCTTGATGGCAGAAGAGGCTCAAGACCAATGAGCAGTGTCATGATTAGGAGCATCCCGATCACAACTCTGAGGGCAAGTTTCCATCTTTTGCCGTCTGGGGCTTCCACAGTGAATGAGACATACCTTCTCTCGAGGGGAATGGCCACCGCGAGTCCCATTGTGAAGCCTCCCACATCTCCGAAATTCGTACCGGGGGGTGGAGGCAAGAGAGTGCTGACCGCCATCATGACGAGGCCAACGACTAGAAACAGAGCACTTGCCGTTTCTATCCCCGTGCGAGCGATGAGTGCAGAGATCTGCTCTTGAAACCGGTAGAGAAGGAACACCATGACAAGTCCGATTGCCCAGCCCAGAAGAACGTCGCCGAGATAATGGACTCCAAGATAGACCCTGGACACGCCTATCAACAGGGTAAGGATGAGGGAGAGGGCGTACATCCACCCAGTGCGAATCTTCAGAGCAAACCATCCATAGAACGTGGCGGAATACTGCGCGTGCCCGCTCGGAGTGCTGTAGTTCGTTGTATCAACTCCCTCAAGCCAAAGGGAGGAGTCCGGTCTCGGATTGGCAATCATGTATTTGAGCCAGTAGTTGGAGAGAATTGCAGCTGTCAGAATGACTGCCGCAAGGATGGCCTCTCGTTTCTTGATGGTCCAGTATCCAATCAGGATTATTCCGATGTAGACAAGTTCGCCGCCAATGGCTGTGATGAACTTGAAGAACTCCCCTGCCCAGGGAAGGAGGTCTCTCAGAGCTTGGGTAATTGCTGGATCGAATAACACATCAGACACCGCCTGTCATTCGTGACTCTACGTCTGCTCGTACTCAGGGAAAAACCTGTCGATGTTTCTGCCACTGTCGAAAGTTTTTATCGGCCCCCTTGTCCCACGTAGTCTGAGGTTTTTGGTGATGGTCCTTGAACATCTGGAGCCGCGGCTCGTTTGGGAGATCTTTGAGATGGTCTTCACAGCCACGCCGAGAGAATCGAAGAAGGAAGAGAAGATTCGGGAAGTCCTCAAGACCTGGATCCGTGCACGTGCGGAGTCTGAAGGCATTGATGTCGTGGTCGTTGAAGATGACACAGGCAACATCCTTGTGAAGGTGCCTGCCACCTCCGGTATGGAGTCGTATCCCTCGGTTCTTCTGCAGGGGCACATGGATATGGTCTGTGAGACAGACAGACCTGATGGCTTTGACTTCGACAACAGTCCGATACCTGTTCGAATCCAGGACAATGGTGAGTGGGTCGATGCTGACGGCACGACTCTGGGTGCTGACAACGGTATCGGAGTATCCCTCGGTCTTGCACTCATCTTCGACAAGGACGTGAAGCACGGTCCGCTTGAGCTTCTCATCACAGTTGACGAGGAGACAGGGCTGGTGGGTGCCTTCGGCCTCGAACCTGAGAAGATGGGAATCGAGAGCAGACTTCTCATGAATCTGGACTCTGAATCACTCGGTGTCATTACAATCGGGTCCGCAGGGGGCGGCGACACAACTCTCACCAAGACACTGGAGAGACATGAGGCCCAGAGCAAGACGTTCTACGTATTGGAGGTGAAGGGCCTCTTTGGTGGCCACTCAGGAGTGGACATTCACAAACACCGTGCCAATGCCAACAAGATAGTCGCACGGATCCTGAGTTCCCTGACGCGAGAGATGGACGTTGCCCTAGCTCACTGGACGGGCGGCGACAAGCACAATGCAATACCTCGTGAGAGCCTGGCCAAGTTTGCTGTGCCCTCTGACCGGACCGACGATGCTGAACGCATCATTGCAGGGGTTTCTCGACACATCTTGGACTATTACACGAGTGGCTCAAAGAAGCTGGAGCCGGATATCGAGATAACTTGGAAGAAGACTGAGTCCATCAGAGTGTTCTCTAATGAGGAGTCAATGAACATCATTGCCACTGTCGACATCGTTCCTCATGGTCCGCTGGCATTCTCCCCTCACGTCCCCGGGCTCGTGGAAACCTCTAACAACCTTGCTGTCGTCAAGACCCTCGATGATGGGGTCACTGTGATGTTGAGCACGAGGAGCAGTGTAGATGACGAGCTTGAGGCCTTCAGGGGTACATTGCAGAATCTTGCAGCGGTTGCTGGCTGGGAAGTGACACTCAAGGACGCATACCCCGGCTGGAACCCAGACCCCGACAGCCCGTTTCTCAAGTTTGTCCACCAGCACTATGAACGGCTCTTGGGCAAAGAGGTGCGGGTGGAGGCCATTCATGCAGGTCTGGAATGTGGTATCATCGGTTCAAAGATCCCCGGATTGCAGATGCTGTCTGTCGGACCTGGGCTCAAGAATCCCCACACTCCTGACGAGAAGGTTCACATCGCTGATGTGGGTGTGATGTACAAGCTCCTGAAAGAGGTCCTCGCCAATCTTGACAAGATGTAATGGGATCAGAGATGGTCACTGAGGTCGAGCATCTTCAGTCTCTCCTCAGAGGGCCTTCCTGTTTCCCTGTCCCAATCGCGATATTCGTACCACGTGTCAAGCTGTTGTTCCACGTCGGGAACGTGACCTTCCGTCGGGCCGTCAAGAGGTCTCATGATTAGGTCCGGTAGCTTCTCCTTCTTCGGATCATAACCCAGCTTCAGGTTGAACAGGCGCATCATTGTGAAGATGCGTTCCCCGGTGCGCCTGAACTCTTCCATCTCCATCTCCCATCCCGTGACGAGATTCAGGAGTCTGAGGAGTTCACTGCCATCCACAGGATAGAAGTTGCAGATGACACACGAATTGGTCAGGGCTCTGAAGTTCTGATGTCTTGCAGTAATGATTGCCTCGTTGGCGAACCTATCCTCACTGACAATCTCGAAGGCAGGGTTCTCCTGTCCCATCTGGACGTTGTACATGTCCGCCGTCATGTGACAGGCTCCTCTGGGAGAGGTCGTGTATGTTATCGCGAGGCCTGAGAAACCTCTCGGGTCATGTTGAGCAAGCTCCAGACCGTTGACCTGAGCTGCGAGGTTGGCGTATCCGAATCGGTCTGCGAATTGTAGGCTCCCCTCTGCCATCAAATTCCCTATGCCCTCTCTCCTAGCAATCTTGTCCACTAGAGTCAGCGCAGCGTCGATATCTCCCCACTCGGGCTTGACTCCATCGAGGTCTCTCTCGGTGATCTTTCCCTCATTGTAGAGGTAGAACGCAAGGGCTATCGTATTGCCGGCGGAGATTGTGTCTATTCCAAGCAACGCGAGCTGCTTGTTGGCGTAGGCAATGGCCTCCAAGTTGTTGTTGAGGATCAGCGACCCCATGGTTCCGGTCACTTCATACTCCGGGCCTGCAAACTTCCCTGTGGCATACTTACCCTCGTTGATCTCGATGACGCGACCGCATGCAATTGGACATCTATAGCAGGCAGCCTTGCCGACAAGGATTGACTCTCTCACAGAGGAACCACTGATTCCGTAGGTGTCAAACTCGCCTACAGTGTAGTATCCGGCAGGCATCGAGCCGTAGAGCATGCTGGCCATGTCGGTATAACCCGCAGTCCCAAGATCCGAGTACATTCGAAAAGTGGGGTCTTCCTTCTTGTCCTTGTTCAGCTCGGATACATACTGGCTCAATCCCTCTGGGTCTGCCACAGGTACGCTTCTGTCAGTGCCGTGAACGACAACAGCCTTGAGGTTCTTGGATCCCATGACAGCACCCATACCGGTACGACCGGCTGCACGATGATGGTCCATCATGATTGTGCCATACTTTACCAGATTCTCTCCCCCGATACCAATCCGTGCCACTCCTGGGTTACTGTGTCCAGTCTCCTTCTTGAGTTGCTCCCACACCTGTACTGTGTCCTTACCCCACAGATGGGTGGCACTTCGAAGTTCCACATCCGAGTCCTCAACCAGCAGATAGGTTGGTTCCTTGGCCCTCCCTGTGATGATGATGCCGTCATAGCCGGCGAATCTGATGTCCGCCCCAAAATGGCCTCCTACAGTGCTGTATCCAAGAAGCCCCGTCTTGGGTGACCTTGCACATACTGTTGACTTACTTCCCGTGGGGACCAGTGTACCACAGAACGGACCTGTGATAAAGACCAACGGGTTTTCCGGGGACAGCGGGTTCGTGCTACTATCGACCATGTCGTGCAACATGCGTATTCCAAGCCCTGCTCCCCCGATGTACTTCCGAACCATCCTATCATCCAGAGCAGTCACGGTCGATGAACCTGATTCGAGGTCCACTCTCAGAATCTTGTTGCGGTATCCGAACAAGTGCATCTCTCTCCTAGAAGTCAACAACAGTTCCTGAATACATGTACTCGTAGAGCTTCTTGATTCCTACACTGTCAATGTTGCGAGGATTCATGGTTATACTGGAGTCCATCATGGCAAACTCAACCATCTCTTCCAGCCCCTGCTTGAAGTCCGTCTTCTTGACCTTTGCTTCCTTCAGACTGACCGGCGCACCAACCGTGCCCATAAACTCACGAATCAGTGATGCGAGCTTCAAGGCCTTCTCTTTCCCTGCCTTGCCTTTGACGCCCACCAGACTGGCCAGTTCTGAGTACTGCTGAGACGCTTCGGGGCTCTCGCGTGCATTGTACTCAATCGTGTACGGAAGGGCCATTCCGACCGACATTCCATGCTGTGTTCTCAAGACCGATCCCATGCTGTGTCCCAACGAGTGTGCTAGGGCCACCTGTGAATTACCAAAGGACATTCCCGCCAGGCAGGCTGCCACAAGCATCTTCTCTCTTGCCTGCATGTCAGCGAGGTCCTCTACGGACCGTGGAAGCCACTCGAAGACCATCTTGACTGCCTGCATTGCACATCCATCAGAGAAGTCGTTCTTCCACACTGATACATAACCTTCGACTGCATGGGTGAGTGCATCCATTCCGGTCCATGCCGTGAGGTCTCTTGGCAAGCCGACAACAAACTGCGGGTCCAATACCGCCAGGTCTGGCATCAGTTCATCATTGATTGTAGCAAACTTCCGACCGGTTTCATCGTTTCTGATGACAATGGCCTTAGTCGCTTCGGAGCCGGTGCCTGCGGTGGTGGGGACACAGGCCAGCCTAGCCTTTGTCCGGAGTCCAAGATCGTCAAAAGGCGTGAGGGCGGCAAGATCAACGTCTGGCTTCTCATATAGGACCCATGCAGCCTTTGCTGTGTCCATAGCACTACCCCCTCCGACGCCCACAATCCAGTCTGGGTTGAACCTCCTCATGGCGGATGCCGCCTCTCTGACGGTGGACACCTTTGGGTCCGGGACCGTACCGTCCCATATTGCCACAGACCACGTCCTGTCCGTGAGGATTCGACAGATCTTCTCTGCAAGCCCCAACTTGTTTATCTGTCTATCAGTGACGATGAATGCCTTCTTACCCTTGAGCACCTCGAACTCACTCAGGGCATCTTCCCCAAACACGACTCTGGGTGTTAGGAACCACCAGACCATCAGAACAACTCCTGCCAGTGTTCAGACTCACACAGACACGTTATACAGTGGAAGAAGCCCCCTTTATGTTCTTGGTCTGCTCCGGTCAATCAGGTCTAATCCTCTCAGGGACTGACTCGAGGATGTCCCGCGCCTCGTCGACGATTCTCTGCAACAGTTCGTGGACCATCGGGACGTCATCGATTCTCCCTGACGCCTCGCCGCCGAACATGAGTGCCGTGTCCTCTCTGGCGTCAAGGAGATCGTCGAAGCCGCTTCTCTCCAGATTCAAGATGGCCTCATTGGACTCGACGGGCTCTCCAAGGTAGAATCGGGGCGCGTCCGCAAGCGTCTGCTCCACTATTCTCTCGGCCCTGCTATTCCTCAGGAATCTCATAGGACCGAAGAGACCTCTCCCCACCAGTGTCTGCCTCTCCTCTCTGTTGATGACTGCCTCTTTCCAGATAGGTTCGAAATCACTCTCTCTTGTGGCGATGAACCTCGTCCCCATCTGGATTCCCACTGCCCCCAAACACAGAGCGGCCGCGAGACCTGCTCCATCTGCGAACCCTCCCGCTCCCACGACGGGCACACTCACTGCCTTTGCCACAGCCGGCAGAAGGACCATCGTATGTACTGGATCCCATGAGACATGGGCTCCTCCCTCGTGCCCTGATGCCACAATCACATCAGCACCTGCCTTCTCGGCCTTTAGAGCATGGTATACAGAGGGCACGACATGAACCCATATCAGGCCGTGTTTCTTGGCCTCAGCCCACGGTGTCGGATTACCGGCTGATGTGACAAGAACCCTGAGAGAGCGCTCAATGTCAGAGTCTGACTCACGTGCTTCAATGGTCTCTTCGAAGAACATCTTTGATGCAAGGATGAACTCGGAGGCCACGGGGATGTTGACACCAAAGACTCCGTCCTTGCCCCTCACTTTCGAGGTGACCCTCTGTATCGACTTCCTCAGAATGGTTCTCGGTGGGTCTGTCCCGAAGAGGCGTACTGCATCGATTGGAGCTGCATCCGGGAGGAGCGTTGCTGCCATCCCTATGCTGCTTATCATCCCCAGAGCACCAGCCTTTGAAACGGCCGCTGCAAGTGACTCGGTCTTGTACGGCCCCATGCCCCCTTGCATGATTGGGTAGCGCAGTCCTAGCAGGTCCGAGAGTTCAGTCCTGATCGTTGTCATCGTGCAGTTGTCACTAAGGTGACCTATAAGTTTCGCCGCTGTCGTGCAGGGCAGAGTCCGGTGCGTGGTTTACATATTCACTCAGCATGACACTGCTAGACGAATAGGATAGCAAGTAGTCCCGCAAGAATAGGGAGTATGAGAGATCCTAGCCCCTCTCATACTGTGGGACGTGATTGACACAGGGACTGTCACACGGTACGGTGAGGATTCACGTTTTGTATTGCAGAGCGGACTATTCATCCAAGAACTTCGTGGGTATCTGTCTGGTTGTGGCCACGAGCTCAAGAGCCGCCTTGGTATACCTCATGACAATGCCCATGTTTCCCGTCAACTTGAACTTCCTGGCCATGATTCCTTTTATCGGGTCTATCTTGCCGTCAAAGAGGTCCTTCCAATTCTTGTACGGTCCGGCATAGACGAACTGTGCGGTATCCTCTGCGCTCGCCATCCGTGCCTCCCTGCACTTTCCATGCCACAGGTCAAGGTAGAAACGGATGGGTTCCTTCACGATGGTGCCATCCGGAGTGATCTCAAACACAAAGTCTCCCTCCCAGGCCTTGGCAGCGTCCTGGTAAGCAGGGTTCTTGTTGAGCAGTTCCTTGTATTTTGCTATCCATTCATCAGATGGAAAGATCAGTTTGTCGCCCATTGGACATCTTCTCCAGTGGAGATGGAATGATTGGCGAGAGAAAAGCCTTCTGGATGTCAGGAGATTTCATCCTGAAACTTCGTTGGGATGCTTGACGCGACCTCGACCTTCACCTGCGCTGCCTTGATGTACTTGGTGATCTTGGTCATACTCCCATGGAGTCTGAACTTGCGGGACATTATTCCCCTTATTGGTCCGATCTGACCTGAGAGGAGCTTCTTCCAGTTGGCGAGAGACCCCGAGTACGTGAACTCTGCATTGTCGTCCAGACTTGCTGTGCGTGCCTCTCTGCAGTGACCGTGCCACAGGTCCATGTAGACACGCAGTGGTTCGATGATTGTGGTGCCGTCCGGAGAGACCTCGAAGATCAAGTCGCCCTCCCATGTCCGCCCCGCCTCCTTGTACTTCGGACTTGCATTCAGTTTCTTCACATACTCTGCAATCCATTCCTCGGAGAAGAACTCGAGTCCGTCTGCTGTCATAATGACCAAGGTACGGACGAGATGCTTGTCCTAACACTTACTGTTCTTGAAGAATGTCATCAACGTCGGCAAGTAAGAGCCTCATGTCTCTTGTTAGGTCATGAAGATGTTTGAGCCGCCCGATATCCTTCACACTATGTGAATCACTGCCAACTGTGAAGGTACACCCATACTCCCTGGCCATCTCAAGAAAGCGAAGGTGGTTGGGTGGATACCTGACGCTGAGCTCTATTGCCACCCCAGATCGCGCAAGGGTCTCGGCAGCCAGTCTTCCATCTCTCTCATTGAATGAAGTGAGGTATGCATCCCAGTGTCCCAGTATCTGAAACTGTGGTTTCTTCAGGGCTCTCAACAGGGCCGACACCCAAATGGTCGAATCTGCACTCCAGTGGAAGGAACCGATGATGAGGTCGAACTGAGCCAGTCCGCCTGCAATCTTGGCCAGTGATCCATCTGGGAGAATGTCAACTTCTGCTGCGTCCAGGACTTGCATACCCGAATGCTGCTGTTTCGCATTCATGATGTCGCGGCGTCGTGCCTTGATGATTCCCATGCCTCCCCTTTGAGAGCCGAGACATGGCCAGAAGTGATCCGCTATCCCGATGGTTTCTAATCCCACGACCTCGGCGCGGTCAGCAATCTCCCCAATAGTCGCGTTGCCGTCAGAGTACACCGAATGAACGTGGAGGTCGTAGGACATATCCCTTCCGAGCACGTTTCTGCTTTTATGGCAGGTGGTTCGGTACAGCACATTGCAGACGCGCCGCTATCTTTAGGTTCCATATCTGTCATTGTCGACTTGCCGTCAGGTGTCGGTGGGAGTATGGAGTGTGCAGTTGCGGTCGGTTCAGTTGATATCACTGCCCCCACGTGGACCGCAATCAGCTCCAACCACTACGAGACTTCTGACTATGAGACTGCTTCTCAGGCCTTGACAATCATGGCACAGGCAGCCACAGGCGGAGTCACAGCGATTCTCTCCTAGGTTATCTTGCAGGGGGTTTCCCCCTCCTCTCATTTCTCAGCAATACGTCGAATGGTTTTGAACACAAACCTTTTAACAGAACTTAGACCGCACGTAAAACGCTTCATTCTGGGAGTCTAGAAAGATGACATACCGGACCACATCTGATAAGGTACGTGACTTCGAACTGAACAGAGAGGATGCTGCACGTCTGGCCGACTGTCTAAACTCCTTTGACGACTCAGACAGTTGGCCCGGTGGTTTCACCCACGGAATCCCGTTCACTGCCGAGAGAGTGCTGCGAGAATGGGGGAAGTCCAGCTCCATGAGAGTCTTGGTCGCCTATACCGGGGACCGAATCGTTGGGCACTGCAATGTTTGTCATGCTGAGCTCGATCCGGAGGCCGCGTACGTGGGGCTCCTTGGAGTTGATCCGTCATTTCACGGTCAGGGGTTCGGCAAGGCTCTTCTGATAGAGGCTGCCCAGACAGCTGCACGCGCAGGAAAGCGGCGCATTGACCTTCATACATGGGGAGGCAATCTCAAGGCGGTTCCTCTCTACAAGCGAACTGGTTACAACTGGGTTCCTGGCACTCGGGTCCTGATGGAGTCTCACATTCCAGGCATCATTAGTTCCCCGCTCTTCCGGAGATTCTTCGAACGTTACGACTGGTATGACGCACTGAAGGTCAATGTCAGACAAGAGATCGACGACATAGTCGAGGATGGGATTGGGGTCTTCAAGTACCACTTTGAAGGGGCGAACGGCGATAGGCTTCTGGTGACTGTTGATAGAGAGGCCAAGGGCATCAGTTCCTTTGATCTCGTGATAGACGGGGCTCGAATAGCATTGTCAGTGAGACCTGCCTCACACACAGGCTACATAGGATACAGAGAGACTGAAGTTGAGATATCCCTTGAGAATGACTTGGGTGTGGACATGGAGTACTCAATTGAACCAAGGCCCACAACGTCAGTCAACTTCGAGATGAAGAGTGACGGGCATGACACAATCCTGTCGGGAGAGAAGGCAAAGGAAACAGGTGTGCTCACCATTCGTCCGGATGCTGTTCCGCTTGATCGCGAACAGAACACATGGGAGAAGGTTAAGACTCAAGTAGAGTTCGTTGTTCATCTTGGTGAGGAATCCATCAGTCTATTCTGCGGCCTCGTGCCTGTTGAACCATTGGCCATGGCCTGCGGTCCACTTGCCCCAGTCGCAACCCCTAGACAGTCTTTGGAAGTTGAGTTGAGTTTCACGAACATGACAACTGACCCCATCCGCGGAGAGGTTTGCATCGTTCCTCAGATGGAGGGATCCTGTGACGCAAGAGCAGTTGCCCTGAAGATGAAACCTCAAGAGACCGCGGTGTTTCCGGTCGTTGTCCAGGCCAGTGATATGCCGGAACCCCATTTAGTACAGCTCACAGTCAAGATGTATCTTGAACACGAAAATGACCTGAGTCTTGTTCGAGAGAAGATTCTGCCAATCCCCGTAATTGGTGCAACAGGAGCACTTGCCTATGAAGGCCTAGACAATCACATCTGGCTTGAGACCGAGGAGTATCGCATAGGAATCAGCAAGAAACCTCCAATGTCTGCAAGGCTCTTTGAACACAAGACCTTCGGGTTGATCTACGAAGGATGGGGTCTTCTGCCCAACATCGGGTATCCATTTGCTGATGAAGGAAGTGAATGGGATCAAAAACAGTTTGATATGGAGATAAAGAACACACCAGAGTACTCCGAAGTGAGCTTAGCGGCTGACTCAATTGACCGTCCTGGTCTCCATGTGAAGGTCGCCTTTCGTGCTCACCGTGGGGGCGGAGGTTTCGAACAGGTTGTGACACTGACAAACAACGGTGATCATCCCATCAAGGACCTGGGCTATGCTGTTGGAGGATGGTTCAGCATGGATCTCCAGCGAGCGTATGTGCCCATCAAGGGTGATGTGTATTGCCTCGACTCGATCGACTGGTCCGGTCGGCGACAGCTACCATCAAAGCCAGAGTATTACCAAGAGAGCTGGATGGCAAGTGTAGAGCAGGACGAACGGGCAGTCGTGGGATACATCTGGAACCGTGAGTACCTTGATGAGATCAGACTCCGCCGAGGAGGGCTTCCCCGTATTGAATACAGGATTCCCCTGCTCACTCCTGGTCAAGTCTATGAATTCTCTGCAATCCGAATACTCCTCAGCAACGGAGGGTGGCATAGTGTTCGCTCCCTGTGGCGCAGAGTGAGTGGAGTGTCACATGTTCCGGATATTGACACTGAGATTCGAAGAGACCTTGAGTTCGAGATTGTGCCCAAGGGAACCCCCACAGAGGGGCCTAGCTCATTTCTCTTTGTTGCTGACAAGGCAAAGACTCGAAGTATGGAGTTCCGTCTTCGTCTGATCCATGAGGAACCCGTCAACGCACAAGTGAGACTCAGAATGCCTTCCGGAATCACAGTTGATGGAGCGTCTGAGATAGAGTTCACCGTGGAGAAAGTCGGCATAGACAGCCCCTTCTCAAGGCCCCTGAAAATCGAGGTCAGAGATAGAAATGATTGGATTCGGTACGATGGCTCAGTTGACATTGACTTTGCGTCAAGAAAGGTTCATGAGCCTCTCGCGGCCGTGGTCTATGACTCCAAGGCCAAAGTGGAGCGTTCCAAGTCCGAGGTGCAGGGGTATCATGTGCACACAATCACTGCGGGTGACTACCAGATTTCGGTCTCGCCGGAACATCGTGGCGGGATGATTCGACTCAACCGCGTGGACGGGCAGAGTCCGTTGCTCGACACCTTTCCTGAAGTGCTGCCCTTTGCTTGGTGGGAAAGATTTCACAGCGGAATCACGCCTCTCCTCTTGGGTGACAACGCTTGGGACTGGGAAACTGGCTTCTCAAAAGAGCGCTGGACCTTGGAAGAAACCTCGGATGGTCCATGGATTGGATACACGGCCACAACAGAAACCCGACACGTGCCGATGGCCAAGAACATTCGATTTGAAGTGAGCTATCTTCTCCTACGAGGGACTCCGTTGGTCAAGATGCGACTGAAGGCGACCAATGAGTCGTCAGTGTGGAGGCGCATGAAGATGGGACTTCGTGGAGCCGTGCGACCTGGTGGAGATGTTCAGAGTAAAGTCCATACCATAATCGATGGGTCTGAACGCGCTTACGACCCCACAGGGAACGACCTGACCATCCTTGCATCATCACAAGGTGCTTGGGGTGCCTTTGAAGGTGTTTCGAGTGGCAAGATTCTCGGTGTGGTGACCACCGTGCGCTCGCAACCATCGCTCTCCCTGAACATCCAGAGTGATACGGCACAGACAGTGGGTCTCAGCAAGTGGAGCATTGTGCGACCCGGTTCATCCACTGTTCTCACTGGGTACCTCTTCGAAGCCGAATCGGTGGAACAGGTCCGAGTGTTGAGCCGGATCGGTCAGGATGCTGAGTAGATTCCACAAGCAGGCTGAGTCTACTCCAACCTTTTGATCTTGGCCCTGCACTCAGATGCCTTGACTGTGTCACCACTCTCTTCGAAGATGCTGAGTGCCACTTGCCAAGTCCGCTTCGCCTCATCTGGTCGATTCAGATGTTCAAGCATCAGGGCCCTGTAGTAGAGGTGCATAGGATTGCTCGGTTCGACTGAGAAGGACTGGTCGAAGTCTTCAAGAGCCTCCTCATATCGTCCGAGAGAGTAGTAGATAAGACCTCGCTGATGAGCAACATCCGCATTGTTCGGTTCGAGGGTCAGGGCTGTGTTCAGGTATTCGAGGGCAGTGCTCTCATCATCTAGGAGAAGCATCACCGAACCGTTTCGAACCCAGGCATCAACGTACTCGGGGTCTGCGTTGATCGCCTTCTGGTACGCGTTGGAGGCCTCCTCGTATCTCTTCAGCATCTTGTGTACGTCGCCCTTCTTTATCCACAGGACCGGATCATCGAACTTCGCGGCAACGGCCCTGTCGTAGTAATGAAGAGCGGTCTCTATCTCTCCTGTTTCAACATAGACATCGCCCATTGTTGCCAGAGCGTATGGCTGTTCCGGGTCCACATTGAGGGCTCGGTTCAGCGCCTTGAGCGCTTCTTCGTACTGTTTCTGTTCGAGTCGCATCTTTCCAAGTTCCATGAGGGCGGGAAGAAAAGAGGAATCTGCCTCCACCGCTCGTGCCAACCAAGTGGCCGCCACCTCTAGTTGACCCATTGCGCGGTAGTACTTCCCCTTCAACATTAGCGCCCTTGCATGAGTTGAACTTCTTCTGAGCACTCGGTCTAGGATGGCATTACACTCTTCCAGTTCTCCCTGTTGAAGATGGGCCTCAGCTATGTACACTTGGGCCGAGATATTGTCTGGCTCGAGGGCCAGGGCACTTCCCAGGCAGCTGACAGAGTCCTTCACTGCACCGACCATGAGGTAGGCGAGACCCATGTTGATCCAGGCCTCCGTCTGATTGCTGTCCAAGCCGAGGGCTGTTTCATAGAGGACAATGGCCCGACTAAGATTCGCCTCCCTTAGGTGCAGGTCTGCCAGTCGTGTTAGCAGGCCGGGGATTCTGCTATCATACTTTATCGCATCGAGAGTCTTTTGGAGATCTTTCTCAAGCTCGCCGATATTACGTCTACTTCTCGTCATGATGGCTACTGGACGGATGCTCTCAGGTTCTATCACCGTCTGCGGTGAGATCTCGGCTAGCTTTGTGTCGAGTTCCTCCAGTAACTCATCAGCGTTCACACGCCATTCCCACTATCCAATTACTCGTTTGTCTTATCAATCTTGGTAACATTCTTCTCTGACCTTCATCAGAGGAAGATCCACACACTCGATGATAGGAGGAAGATTGCGGGGAAGTAGGTTGTCAGGATGAGGTTGTGTGCTCTCCCAATGTCGTGATGGAACTCCCTCACAGCGATGACCGAGTCCGAGAACACGAATAACAATGACCCGAGAACCGGAATGAATCCCAGTGTCGCTCCAGACGACATCCACATGAGAAGTGATGTGCTCAGCGTGAGCGACAACATGACGGCGTAGATAACCACTGCTCTGAGCATGGCCTCAGGGATATTCTGTTCTGATGTCTTGAGATACTTGACAAAGGCAAAGACGTAGACAAGCGCGACTCCAAGTGCTCCTCCGAAGATCATCCACTCTGACAGCCCCACTCCCCTTCTGACACTCTCCTGAACGAAGTCTGTCGTGAATGTGATGTGTGCGAGCAGGAATAGACCCAGTCCGGGCAGTATGTTAACCTCCATTTCCCCATCACCGAGGCCACACAAGACCAATGCTCCCGCGAGCAAGATGTGAAAGAGAGTGACGGAAGGACCTGGTATCATGAGGGCGAAGACTGCTGCTGAGAAGGCCGGAATGACCTTCACGATAATCAGGAGTCCTTTCGATACTCCTTCAGTCTCAGAGGCTCTCAGGATGATTGAGCCAATGGCAAACGTCCAGAAGATTGCTGCAAACTCGTAGATCAGGGGGAAATCCACCTCCTAAGCCACGATCCTCACTGGCTTGAGATTGACGATTCGATGCTCTCCATCAAGGGTGTCATACTCCACCATGCCGACAAGCTCGCCCTCAGCGCCCGGCTGGAGTTCGAACTCAATCTCTGTGACAGAAACGGAACCTGCCTCCACAATGCCGACAGACTCTGTCTTTATGGTGTCAATGAGGTCTGGTACGCCCAGCACTACCTGCACATTCTGCATGGGGCTCTCAGAGCCGTTTCTGATAACGACACCAAAGACCACAAGTCCTCCGCGAATCTTGTACTCTACAGCCACGTTCATTCCGGGCTCTAGACCCAGACTTGCAGGTTCTGCCTCAGTCACATACTCTTTCACCATGAAACGTTCACGGAAACGCCTCACACCCACCGCAGCCACGAAGAGCAAGACCATCAGTCCCGCAATGGGCATGGCCCAGTGGACCGTGGGCTGGAAGTCCTGAGCATCTTGCAGGCCGTCGCCGTCGGAGTCAATGGAGAGAGGATTTGATCCAGAGATCATGATCTCGGTATAGTCGTCAAGGCCATCCAGATCCGTATCAGCTCTTGTGGGGTCAGTCCCATAGACAAGGACTTCTGCACCATCACTCAGTCCATCGGCATCAGTGTCATTGTTCAGAGGTTGCGTATGCCACTGCATCACTTCCTGGAAGTCAGTGAGCCCGTCAGTGTCTCCATCCACCGACAGGGGGTCGCTCGAGTATGTAATCAGTTCTTGATAGTCCGTGAGAGAGTCCCCGTCGCTGTCAGGCGACAACGGATTGGTCCCCGCCTGAATCTCGTCGAAGTCTGGTATACCGTCCTGATCCGTGTCTGTGCTATTGCCCTCGGTTCCGTAGACCATGACCTCATCATAGTCTGATAGGAGGTCTCCATCGGTGTCAGTCGACAGGGGATCTGTTCCATACAACCAGTACTCGTCTCCATCGAGGAGTGTGTCATTGTCTGAGTCTGGATTGCCTATTCCTGTTCCGAGCGTCAGTTCCATCCCATCTATCAGATTGTCATTGTCTAGGTCTGGATCCAGAGGTAGAGAACCATAGACGCGGAGTTCATCGATGTTGCTGATGCCATCCGAATCACTGTCCCAGTCTCCATCAAGGACCCCGGGGTTGGTCATGTTGGTCAGGGGGTCCGTGAGTGTGAGGTAAATCTCTTCCCAGTCCGAGAGAAGGTCGCTGTCAGTGTCGTTCAGATTAGGCAGTGTTCCATAGTCCAGAACCTCTTCGCCGTCCTCAAGGAGGTCAGAGTCTGAGTCCTTACTCAGGGGGGAGGTATTGTATTCGAAGATCTCCTCGTAATCGTCCAGTCTGTCCCCGTCCGTGTCTCTGGACAAGGGATTCGTACCATAGGTGGCACACTCCTCTCCATTCGAGAGACCTTCGCCGTCCTCATCATCATTGTAGTCTGATATGCCGTCGTCATCCGAGTCTGGATCCCGGGGATCGGTCTGGGTGAGGACACACTCCCAGTAGTTGGTCAGCAGGTCCCTGTCAATATCATCATCTCCGTCTGAGATGCCGTTCGAGTTGGAGTCCCAGAGGGCCGGGTCAGTCTTCGTCAGGCGAATCTCTTGGGCGTTGGTCAGCATGTCTCCGTCAAGGTCCAGATCAGCGTCAGAGACCCCGGTCCCTGGCGAACTGAACACTGTGGGGTCAGTGTGTGTCATGTTCACCTCCTCAAAGTCTGTGAGGGTGTCCATGTCACTGTCACTCTTTCTCGGATCTGGATACACCCACTTGCCGTACGGCGTACCGTTGAAATTGAAGGTCATGTAGATTCCGAAAATCTCCTCATTGTCCAGCAGGCCGTCTCCGTCCGTGTCAGCCCGCAGGGGTGAAGTGTTGTAGATATTGAGCTCGTCTCCGTCCCCGATGGTGTCGAGGTCGGTATCATACGACAAGGGGTCGGTCTCGAAGACCTTGATCTCATCATAGTCTGACAGATTGTCGTTGTCAGTGTCCGTATCGTTGAGGAGGGTGTGCCACATGAGAGCCTCTTCAGAGTCCTCAAGGCCATCTCCGTCGGAGTCTCGTGAATTGGGATCACTGAACCAGTAGTAGAGTTCGTCCCAATCCCCAAGAGTGTCCTCGTCACTATCCCAGAGGGTGGGCGAGGTATGGCTCACGAAGACCTCGAAGTAGTCGTCCAGGAGGTCCTGGTCCGTGTCAACCATGGTGCAGTTGGTCTCATAGAGATATATCTCATCATGGTTGTTGAGGCCGTCTGCATCCTCATCATCCAGATCGTCAGATATACCGTCTCCGTCGGTGTCGCTCAGGTTTGGATTGGTATGGCTGTTGAATATCTCATCAGCATCCGCAATATTGTCACCATCACTGTCGTCAGAGAGGGGGTCTGTGCCGTACACATTCACCTCATCAGAATCACTGATTGAGTCAAAGTCAGTGTCCCAGTTGTCCCAGTCAGTGCCATACTCGAGTTCCTCGGCATCATTCAACCCGTCCCCGTCTTGGTCTGCGTTTGTGACATTAGTGTGATAGACATAGTACTCGTCCCAGTCACTCAAGGTGTCCTGATCTGTGTCATTCGAGCGAGGGTCGAATCCAAGATCAATCTCTCTCTTGTCATCGATGCCGTCGTTGTCGGTGTCCGCAGAGTTTGGATCCGTGCCATATTCATTCCACTCTTGGCCATCCGACAATAGGTCTGAATCACTGTCCCATTGCAAGGGTGAGGTCAAGGAGACAAAGACCTCTGTGTAGTCGTCAAGGCCGTCAGAATCGGAGTCTGCCCCCGAGCAGTCTGTGTGATAGATGGTGTACTCCTCGAAGTCTGTGAGACCATCATCGTCACTATCAATGTCCGTGGGTGAAGAACCGGCGTAGTAGACCTCTATACCATCCAAGAGGCCGTCCGAGTCGGTGTCGTTGTTGAGTGGATCACTACCGTATCCATAGATCTCAAGGCCATTCGCAAGTCCATCCCCATCGTGGTCCAGCTCGGAATCGAGCGTACCATTGCCATTCGTGGATGCTGCAAGAGGATTGGTGCCAAGAATCTTGACCTCTACGTAGTCGTCCAGTTGGTCGCCATCCGTGTCTTGCAGGGTCAGATTGGTCCCTGCCATGACCTCTTCAAGGTCAAGCAGCCCCTCTCCATCAGAATCTTCGGCTAGGGGGTCGGAGTGGTAGACCATCACTTCAAGATAGTCTGACACACCATCGTCATCGCTGTCCATGTCGCCGGGAGAGGTGCCGTAGATGTCAATCTCGTCCCCGTTCGTCAGGAAGTCGCCATCACTGTCAATCTGGTAGTCTGTGTGGGTGGCGTTGTACCACTTGTTCGTGGGGTCTGTGTGGGTGATCTCCACTTCTGTGAAGTCGTCCAGCATGTCCGAGTCAGTATCGTTTGTGAAGGGTGAGCTGCCAATCTCGAGAACCTCCCGCCCGTCCAGAAGGCCATCTCCGTCGCTGTCGTCATTGAGCGGTGATGTACCAAGGGCGAGTTCTTCAGCATCGTTGAGTCCGTCGTCGTCCGAATCTGCTTTCAGGGGCGAGGTTTCGCCCAGATCCACAACACCGTTTGCATTGATGTCTTCCCCAGTTTCGTTCAGGCCCGGTTCGTAGATACCATTCCCATTGAGGTCGTGCCAGCCGTCCCAGAGTGAGTCGCCGTCTGAATCCGGATTGGTCGCATTGAGGCCGTTCTGAATCTCCAACCCGTCGCGGATCATGTCAAAATCTGTGTCCCAGTTGGTGCAGTTCGTGCCGTAGGTCCGAATCTCTTCAAGGTTCGTCAGGCCGTCATGGTCCTGGTCATCGTTGCCATCGATAGTACCGTCATCGTCATCATCACTGTCTCGTGGGTCGGTATGCGTGTAAAAGACCTCCTCATAGTCAGTCAGGAGGTCTGAGTCCGAGTCTGCCTGAAGTGGGAGTGTTCCGTAGATGAACTCCTGAAGGTTGTTCAGACCATCATCATCCGGGTCCTCCTCCCAGTCGAGGATGCCATCATCATCCGTGTCGTTGTAGCAGGGATCCGTGCCGAGGTCCACCTCGAACCAGTTTGGCAGTTGGTCTTGGTCCTCATCGTCATCAAAGTCTGAGATGAGGTCATCGTCAGAGTCGTCATCTACCGGTGACGTGTACGTCACATAGAGCTCGATGCCATTACTCAACCCGTCCGAGTCAAAGTCCTCGTCATAGTCTGACACTCCGTCATCATCAGAGTCTGTGTCATTCAGGTCTGTCTTGAGGATGTACCACTCATGGCCATCCTTCACACCATCGCCATCAGTGTCGGGTGAGCGAGGTAGAGAGAAGGTCACAAAGAGTTCGTCGTAGTTTGTCAGGTTGTCCAGATCCGAGTCCTCGAGATCATCAGTGAGGGGAAGTCCCCCGGAGTCCGTGAGAGTGGGATTGGTTCTTGTGAGATAGATCTCCTGATAGTTTGTCAGACGGTCTCCGTCGAAATCGTACTCCCCATCATCAAGCACTGCATCGAAGGTGTGCGCATTGGTCGGATCCCATCCGTTGCTGAGATACTTGATCTCGTCGGGGTCTCGAAGTCCGTCATAGTCAGAGTCTACCAGTGTGGCGTTTGTACCATAGACCAGTATCTCATCAGCATCGCTGATCGTGTCATAATCTGTGTCACTGTAGGTCACATTCGTATGGTACACATAGGCCTCGTCCCAATCAGATAGACCGTCGAGGTCGGTGTCGTTCGAGTTCGGGTCGCTCTTCCATACGTGAATCTCTTCGGCATCCGAAATCTTGTCCGAGTCGGTGTCGTTGTTCAAGGGGTCTGTGTGGTAGACGTTGATCTCATCTCCGTCGGTCAATGTGTCATTGTCCGAGTCAGGGTTGTTCACATCAGTACCGTACGTGACGTATTCGTCGTAGTCTCCGAGGCCGTCGTCATCTCCGTCTGCCTTCAGCGGGTCCGAACCGACAATCATGACCTCCTCATAGTCCAAAAGCGAGTCCTGATCGGTGTCTTCATTCAATGGCGATGTCTTGTAGATCTTGACTTCATCACCGTCAGTGAGACCATCGTCATCAGAGTCCGAGTCATAGACATCTGTACCGAGCTGAATCTCCTTCCAGTTTGCGAGGTTGTCGCCATCCTGATCATCGTAATAGTCCGAGATCCCATCAGAATCAGTGTCGACATCATTTGGGTCTGTGAGTGTGATTCTGACCTCTTCGAGATTGGTGAGACCGTCGCCGTCATTATCGTCCTGGCCGTCATTCACACCATTGTTGTTGGAGTCGGCGACGAGAGGGTCTGTAAGTGTGATGTTGTTCTCCTCGTAGTCGTCCAATAGGTCGCTGTCAGTGTCAGCCTGATTCGGATCCGTGCCGATGTATATCTCTTGCCAGTCTGTGAGCTTGTCACTGTCAGAGGATGCGGCATTCGGATCAGTACCGTAGGTGATGATCTCCTGAAAGTCCGTGAGCTTGTCAGAGTCTGTGTCAGGTAGAATGGGTGAGGTGCCGTAGTCTAGGACCTCCTCGCCGTCGTTGAGGCCGTCCCCGTCAGAGTCCGGGTTGTCATATTGTGTTCCCTCGATGAGTCTCTCTCTGGCATCTGCAAGTCTGTCTTTGTCGAAGTCCCTGCCGTACGAAGAGAGTACACCTGTGCTGGTTCCCACAACGAACTCATCACCGCCGAAGCTATCGAGATTCCCGCCATCTGCCTTATCAGTCAATCCCAGAATATTGTTCTCTATGACCTTCCACCCTGTTGCATTGTACAGAGAGAAGACGCCGCTCTCGATGACGAGGACCTGACTGTCTACTGTGGCTCCCACGTTCGCCATGATGAGTGCATTGGGTTGCCCCGCCAGTGTCTTGTTCCAGAGCAAGGTTCCCGTTTCACTGTATATCCTGAGTTGGCCCGCGGAGGTTCCAAGCGCCAGTTCGTTCCTTCCTCCCGTAATCAGGTCCCCTGTGACGAGGGCTGTGATAGAATCGATGACCTGCTTTGTATAGGCCAGAGTTCCTGTGGAGTCCCAGACGGTGAGGGTTCCGTTACTGTTGCCCATCACCACGTCCAGATTTGCTGCAGGAGTGAGGTCTCCAAAACCAATCACATTGATGGGTGTATCACTGGTCTTGATGAATGCCACAGCTCCGGTGTCCTCAAGCAGGACGAGCTGGCGCAAGATCGACGCTCCAAGGATTTCGTCTCTGGAGTCCGCGTCGATGTCCCGGGCCACAATCTTTCTGACCTGCCCATTACTCAGGTAGCTCCACACGGGGGTCGTGTCTATCTCATAGGCATAGATGTAGAAGTCGTCACAACCCACCACGATCTCATCATAGACATCTCCATCTAGATTTGCTCCAGTCACGGCATACGTGGCTTCAGGGAGCGTGATGTTGGTCACCACTGACTTGTTGGATGCCACAACAATGACCCCCTTGTCAGTGCCGACGACTATGTCCAATCCGTTCTCGGCTGTGGCGTCGGCGGCCGCAATAGCATGTGGGGCTGAACCTAGGTTCAGCTTCCATAACAGCGAGCTGCTCTCGTTGAACAGGTAGAGTGACCCATTCTGGGTTATCACTGCCACCTCATCGTCAGCATCGCCGTCGAAGTTGGCTACGACCAGATCCACAATCTGCGAACCTGTCGTGGTCGACCATACGACTGCTGTGTCAAAGGGCGCGATCTCTGCCATTGCATGTGGTGCTTGAGGTGTGATAGTGATGCTTGGTAGAACATCAGTATCCGTTGGTTGCATCTGAATGCCGGCAATGGCGCAGGCAAACAGCAGTGCTAGGACAATGTGGTAGGTCTTCATTCTTCGGCACCTCCGATACCGTTGTGTAACCATGGCTTGACTTGCATATAGTCAAAGAAGTCGGCCTCAACAAGACTCACTTCATCAAATGGTATGTGTGCCTCGTTGAGCCTTGTGATGATGGGAAGGAATTGCTCTCTTGGGTCGTCCAGAAACAGCTTCATTGCGTTCCTGCCTGCCAGCGACCAGTACTGGACTCCGGGGAGATTACTGACCCTGTCGACGACCCCCGGTGTCATGGTCCTGAGTGCGACCTTGAGGCTCTCACCCTTTCCCGGCAAGGTGGCGATCAATTCCTCAGGGGTTCCAAACTGGCTCACCAGACCATTCTCCAGAAGACACACTCTCGTGCAATAGTCCACGATCTCCAGGTCGTGGCTGATGATGACCATAGTCGTGCCCATCTTATAGTTGAGCATCTTCAGATAGTTCAGGGTTTCATGCCTGAGATGCGCGTCTAGGCCTGTAGTGGGTTCGTCTAGCAGTAGCACCTTCGGTTCATGTATCATTCCAAGGCAGATTGAGACTCTCTTCCTCTCTCCACCAGAGAGGCGTGAAACGCTCTTGGTCATCAGATCTTCATCAAATCCCAGGATCGTGAGAATGCTTCGTGCACGCTCTTCAATCGTCTTTGGCTTCAACCCGTAGAGTTGCCCGAAGAACTGCGCGTTCTGTAAGGCAGTGAAGTCATAGTACAGACTCAAGTGTTCGAGCTGCGGGACGTACCCCACCAGTAGGCTGATGAGGTTCGTCTTCTTGGTGACATCGTATCCACCAACATAGGACTTCCCCTCTGTCGGTTTGACCTGTCCGGTGAGGACTCGCAGTACTGTGGTCTTGCCAGCCCCCGAGGCCCCAATCACTCCAAGGAACTCGCGCTTGTTTGCGAAGAATGAGACCCCCTTCAGAGCATAGAACTTGCCGAAGGCCACCTTGAGGTCGATGATGTCAATCTCTCTATAGGTCTCTCTGGTTTCCGATGCAGTCATGTCACACCCCTCCCACTTTCTTGCTCACGCGTTCGAACATCTTTCTTCCCTCCTCGATGTTTTCCATGAGCACACGAAGGGCTTCGACCTTCTGTATCCTGTCCAGATCTTCTCTCCCAATCAGTTCCTGAAGTTGAGTGAATGCGGCGAGAAGTGCACTCAGGGTGTTGTCAATTTCTCTCACCAGTTCAGGGTCGACCTCTGGGATTCGGAGTCTCCTCTTCATTCTTCTTCGATTGACGATGAGTCCGACTATCAGGAATCCGAATACTCCACCTGCCGTGACCATTGCGAGTTGGGGCATGGTCAACCACGGGAAGAACGGGTTCTGCGTGGTCTGCACAGGCTCCTCGTAAAGGTAGAATGATATGCTAGCATAGGTCATGGCGTAGTTCTCATCACCAAGTATCAGGAAGATACCGTTGATCTTGCCCTCCGATCTCCAATAGCTGGGAATGAACTGAGAGGAGTACAGACCGCGTTCAACAAATGCTGCGAAGAAGAATGCCATGGTCCCGTTGGGAAGCTCGTAGGCGATGGCGACAAAGAGGTCATCGACGTAATTTCCGTAATAGTCTGTGAGCACGAGGTTCAGGTACACGCTCTTCCCGACTGGAAACCGATTGGTCGGTTCAGAGAGGCTTGTGGACGTGGTCAACGTATTCGTGAGAAGGTACTCGTTGAGATTATCCAACAGTATGCTGTTGTTGCACTTGTTCAGGTTCTTGTTCATGAAGATTGTTGAGGACCCAAACAGCACTATCTCCGGATCTGTGGAGTCGAGGAGCACGACACTGTTTCCATCGAGTCTCACGCCTGCCTCGGACTGGTTGTTCAAGATATACGAACCACCACCTAACCACATGATGTCCATACCTTTTCCCAGGGGTGAGTCCGTCACAATGTCTGTGGTGTTTTCGATGTCGTGGTCCCCGAAGAACTGGTACCCATACCCGGAAACGAGGTTGTTCAGTATCGTGTGATTTGCCTTCTCATCAGTGTCTCCGAAGACGATCAGTCTTCCTCCGTCACGGGTGAACTGTCGCAGTGTCTGAATCTCAGTGGAGTTGAACTCCTCTGTTGGGGCGAAGATGAATACCGCCGCGAAGGTGGACAGCAGGTTCGCATCCAACTCCATTCCGGGTGCTTCTATGAGATCAAGCCCGACAGAGGCCATCTCCTTCTTCATGTTGGAGAGACCTGAGAAGGTAGTCATCCTGAATGCTTCAAAGATGCTGTTGAGAGAACTCAAGCTGTCTAGGTCATTGAGGCCGAAGTCAAGATTGGGACTGCTGGTTGTACTTGCTCCTCCGCCCCCCTTGTCCTCGGCCAATGAGAATGGCGGTCCCCCCTCTGCACTTGATCCTCCTCCCGTGCCTATGTCCATGTCACCTCCGATGAATGACGCAAGTCCTCCACCATGAGACGTGTCCAGCAGCATCATTGCTCTAGGATACTCGAGTACTCTCTCAAGGGTGATGTTCATGCTCCAACCAGTTTCTGAGGCGATGACATAGTCGCAACGGTGGTACCCATCCACTGTGATGGAGGGCGCCATGAGAAACATCGAGAAGTTGTAGACACCAATCACATTCTCCTCACTGGGGAGAGTGACATTGCCCCATTCGGTCGCATTCCCATGCTTTGTGGCCGTGATGTTACCCAGTGGTTCTGTAGATGAGAGGACAAAGGAATAGATGCCGAAGTCTGCAGGGAACCTGATATCGAAGGGAGCAAATGGTAGTATCTTTGGGAATACCGATATGGACTCTATCGGGTCGATGACAAAGATGTCTCTGAGCATGAAGTCGTCCAACAAACTGAGGACGGCCGTGGCCGATGACTGGAGAATCAATGTCAATAACTGGTCGACTCCAGTGACAGCAGCCCACCCCGAGTACCTGAACCCTTCTCCTTCTGGGAACCAATCCGCATTCACTACTACGGCCTGGAAGGGTTCGACGCTGTCAAAGGACGTGTATTGGGCATACATGGACCCATCACTTGGTGAGCCCTCTCCAATCACAAAGGCCGCTACTAGCGGCGAGACGTTGTATCCGATGTTCATGACGACTGCAGATGAGTGATACATCTCTCCAGTTTCTGCAATCCTTGGGATGTCGGCCTCTACAATGAGGAGGTCTCCACGATCCTGAACACTTGTGGGAACGTCAGTCTTCCACATGGCATCTATCGAGGCGTCGAGAACCGTTCTGTTCTCTCCGAAGCCCAGGGCCAAGGTGACGTTTGCAGGGTCGTTTATTCCTATGGTTCCAAAGTCCCACTTCATCCCCAGTCCCACAGTACCATCGAAAGTGGTGGCCCCCGTCAGTGTATCATCGGCCACATGGTTTCCCACCTCCGAAGAGTTACCCACTTCAAACCCGTCCAGAGGTAGACTCGAGTTTATCCCCATGTAGAAGTTACCATAGGTTTCCGAGATGCCGTATGCAAAGAGTTCTTGGTCGTCAAGGTCATACTTACCGTGATCATCAATCCCGTCCACGTAGAGATCGAGCGTATAGGATACGTAGAGGCTCACATTCTCTATAGGACTCGATCCGAGATTTAGGATGTAAGGAGTAATCCTGAACCCTGTCAGTGGCAGCGTTGAATACATCGTCAAGTTGTAGGACTCAACGACAAGCGTGACGAACAACTCATCATCATATGAGAGGACTCCGACGTAGCGATTGTAAGCCAACAGACCGGATGCGGACACCACCTGATGCAGTTCTCGCTTGATGTCGAACATCATGAAGTTCGTCGGGTCCATGTTGTTCCACTTCAGGGAGAACATTCCCATCATGAGGTGTACTCCGGAGTCTTGTGCATTCCTCGAATCGATTGCTGCAATGGTCGTTCCAAAGCTGCTCATCATCATGATGGTCGAAGCATCATAGCCGGATGTGGTTAGGAAGCCGAGTGCAAGCAGAGGTGTGCCGACAGTTCGGTTGTGGGCCTCTCCGGGTGCCTGACTCTGGCTGAGATATGCGAAGGCTGCAGGCAGGTTCAGTAGACCTGCACCGCCATCATTTGCACCATAGCCAATTGGAGTGGCAGTATCCCTGAGCGTGTTGGCCAGAGTGATTGGTGCTGCTCTGTCAAAGGCCTGCAGTAGGATTGCTGCAGCTCCTGCCGTGATTGACGCAGAAGCTGTGGTCGTGTCTGCGATTATGTAATTCTCATCCACGGACTCTCCCAGTCCTCCACCGAGGAGACCGCTGAGTCCGCCTAGATTCCCAAGACTACTGAAATCAATGGAACCCAGTCCAAGATCGTCAAAGCCTGAGCCCATCTTTGCTCCCACTATGCCGACCCCCGGCGCTACAATATCCGGTTTGGTCATGAGATCAAGTGATGGCCCCCGCCCCGAGAAGTCGGGTATCTGCTGTCTCTCCGTGTCATACGCGCCGACGCAGAAAGCTTCTGCGCTCCCTCCTGGGGACATGACAGTCAAATAGTCTGGTCCGTCGTCACCAGAAGCTGTCACGACAAAGATACCTCTCTCAGTGGCAGCTCTGATTGCTTCCGATGCCACGTCCCCCGGTGCTCCCAGCGTATTGAATGGCATCAGTATGATATCTGCCCCTCTCGTACTTGCCCACTCTACACCTGAGGCAATCCAACTCGGGGCTGCGAAGAGACCTCCCAATGTGACCTTGGCAGAGATGATGGTGGCTCCCGGTGCAATTCCTGCGTAGAGCCCCTCTGAGGCATTCCCTGTGCCGGCGGCAATAGAGGCCGCGTATGTACCATGTCCGATTATGTCCGTCGGCAGTGTGTCTGCCTCAACAAAGGATGCAAAAGATGACACTGAGAGATCTGGGTGGAACAGGTCGACTCCCGTATCAAGTACTGCAATGACGATTCCCGTACCGTTGTATCCCTGGTCCCAAAGGCTTCTGGCACCTATGCGATCTATCAAAGAGACATAGTCTTCGGACACGACCGCAGTATCTTGCGGGGTCTGAATCGGCTCAATCTCTTGAACCTCGTTGGACCAGATCTTGGTGACGAATGCTTCTCTGGCAAGGTCCACAATGGCCTTCCCCATCATCTTCACTCTGATCATGTTAAGACTCTGGTAGGTCTCCACCATTTCGGCAGTCTTATCAAGAACGTTGATGGCATTCTTCACTTTGAAGGCGTTTGCAGGACTGTCATATGCTACCAACAGGTCCAGTCTATCTTCATCCAGTGTTTTGTTCCATAGACTCGGATCAATCTTGTTGCCGGCGCCAGAGTCTTGGTCCTCGATTGTGGTAATACCGTACACTGGAGGAATCTGAACAAATGAACTGAGAAGTATAGTCACCACTATGACGTAAGTACAGAGTCTGTACGCCCATGCAGTTACTGTCTTCTCTACACTCACTGTTGCATCACTTCTCGATTATGCCTTGTATCAAGCCGCGAGTTATCGCGATGTAGTAGTCAACCATGTCCGCCACAGTCCGCGTCTTGACAATCTTGACACCGATGTCATTCTCCTTCAGTGTCTTCACACATCTCTCCGCGATTATCTCCAGAGGTTCATCACTGAAGACCTTGAGCAGCTCACCTCTCTGGAGTACGAATCTGACACCTTCTACTCCCTCAAGGATTTCTCTCGCCTTCGGATTCACATCTTCAAGAACTATCCCTACCGCGAAACCTCGCGACGGCATCTCTTCCTTCAACGCCTCCGGTGTTCCAAACGCCACAAGGCTCTTCCCTCGCATGAAGACTGCTACCTTGTCGCAGAACTCTGCCTCCGCAGGATAGTGTGTGATGACGACAATAGAGGTCCCATATTCCTGATTGATGTAGGTCAAGTATCTCCACAGTTCGTTTCTGTTATCAGGATCCAACCCACTAGTTGGCTCGTCCATCAATAGCACTTTGGGCTTGTGGGCCAGAGCAATCGCTATCGAAACCCTTCGCTGCTGTCCTCCACTCAACTCTGATGTTGAGGCATTTCCTTTCTCAAGGATTCCGAAATCACGGAGAAGTGACTTACCGTGTTGAATGAGCTGCCATTCAGGAATATCATATTGTTTTCCAAAGGCAATGATGTTCTCAAGAGGAGTGAAGGTCTCGTACATGTAGGATAGGTCCTGTGGGCAGTAGCCAAAGAAGTGTCTGACTTTCTGGGTCTGTCTGGAGTCTATTCCTGCAATGCGCGAAACCCCCGTACTAGGAATGTCCCCTATGAGTGCCTTCACAGTGGTCGACTTTCCGGCGCCCGACTCACCGATGATGGCCAGCATCTCGCCCTCTCGAATGGAGAAGGACACATTCTCTATGAGCTTCTTACCGCCCTTGACCTTTACAGTCAGGTTTCTTGCCGCAAGAACATCACGGTACTCCGGGGCCTGTTTCCAGGCATAGGGAACGATGTAGACCTTGCTTGCTATTACAGTGAGATTCGGATTGTATCTTGGTCCAATGAGCAGTTGTGGTTGAGCCACAAGATAGATCTTTGGTGCGCTTGTGTCACCCTCGGATTCAACACGGACCTCAAGGGCTCCTTCCGGAAGAATGGGTGCAGGCGAAGTTGATGCACCGACGATTGAACCTCGTATCATGATGGGCAACTTGTCGGAGGCCCGTTTTCCCCATACTGTGCATGCAACCTCTTGCCCCTTCATTCTCTCCAAGTCCTTGACTGCCTGCTGCAGTTCACGACCATCGTAGTAGAGGTCATCTGAGAGGTTCCTCTTCAAGTAGTTCTGGACTGTGATCTGGGTCGCGGCAACATCGTCCTGTGTCGAACCGTCTCCTCCCACTGTGAGTACCTTGTCCAGTTCTCCGACTCGCCTCCTTCTCAGGTCTTCCTCAACAAGAACCGCGATGCGCCGTGTGAGAACACCCTTCTTGACCTTCAGTATTCGACCTCTAAATACCACTTCCTTTCCTGTTGAAGTAAGGTTTCCCTCGACCAGACAGTGAAGGTCTCTGTCCTGACGGTTGATGCACCAGTCAATGGCGTCACCAATACGTGCACCGGAGAAGTATGCCTCCTCCACAAAGAGAGGTTTCTCTTCATCAAGACGCTTTTCGTGGTCGATACTTGGAGCCATTCATATCACCTATCCCAGTGTCGGCTTCTTTGAGAAGATAAAGGTCGCTGCCAAGATTGCAGCAACTGAGAACCCTACGAGTTTCAACACCCTGTCAATCACCTGAATCAGTGATAGTCCCTTGAACGCCGTGTTTGTGAGTAGCTTGAGCCCCTGATTCATGGGTAGAATCTCATCCAGAACGCCAACATCGATGAAGAACCCGGATAGGATGAGAGTCCCAAACAGGATGAAGAGGAACATCTGATTCGCCTGCAGTCGAGTGCTAGATATTGCTGAGATGAGAATGCCCGTGGTGGAACCAGTGAGCGAGATGAGGCTCATGATGACGACAAGTGAGAGAAAGCTTGTGTTCAGATTCAGGTCAAAGGCAAGGACCCAGAGGGTGATCAGCAGGAGTGACTGAAAGAATCCTATGATAACATAGCCGAGGACCTTGGCCACTATTACCTCAAGTCGATTTGTAGGGGTGAGAAGCATTCTGCGAAGAGGAGCGTCCCCAACGATTGACTGTGCGGATGTCATGGCAATCCCGAGGTAACTGGAGAAGATGACAATGAAACCCCCGAATACACTCTCTAGGTATCCACCCTCGGGCGCAAACTCAATTACCATACCCGGGAATACCTCTGACCTTATCCACATCTTTGATGATCTAAACATGATAGTCGCGGCTTGAATGACTCCTTGGACAGAGGCCTCGGTGAGAAAGTCGGTGCCATCGATATGGACTTCGACATAAGTCGGTTCGTTGATGGTGAGGTTGGCCTCAAACCCATCAGGTATCACAACGTATCCTTCTATGAGTCCTTCATAGAGGTCTCTGAAGGCGTCATCCGTAGAGTTGTAGAAGACCACGTCCGCCGATTGCTCAAGATACTTCGTGAAGTTCTCAGATAGGTCCTCGCCACTGTATGTCCTCGTGGTGTCAAGGTCCACAAGACCAATGGTAATCGAGCTGCCCATTGACACGGTCTCATTGTCCCCGGCTCCACCTCCACCGGGACTACTTCCAAAGCCCAGAGATCCCTGTTCACTCATATCCGTGACCCACCACAACATCCCGATCAGCGCAGCTGGAAGAAGGAAGATGAGGATGAGTGCGACCTTGTCCTTCACTATGAGCCTGAGTTCCTTTGCCACCATGTTCCTGATTCTTCTGGAAGGTTTGGTGAGGACCTCTGCCATGGAATTGTTCCCTCGTGGTACCTTGGCGGCTAGACTGGTTTTGCTATTCTGCTACCAGAAACCACCTCAGGCTGAACTCTATTAAGCGTTTACCACTCATCTCCAGCACGAAAAAACGAAAGGTAGGACCATCAGAGAGTGGAAACACATCCACTATTTCTAAATAAGTCGGAATGGTGTACCAGTCCTGTCAGACCAAAACGTCTGAGAGGTTCGCATCTTTGGCACTTGGAGAGATATCCCGACTGGAGCGTTTCAGGAGAACTGGAGTTTCTCTCAACGTGCCACCCCCACAAGAAGGGCTCAGTCCTGCTGAAGAGATAGACCACATTCGGGCGAGAGTGAATGCGCTTCTCTTTCCCTCCTTCAAGGAATGGATGTTACCCGGCTGGGCGGTCCTAGCCCTCCGGGACATCAATACTGAAGAGGTCTTTTTGGAGTCTCTTGAGAACGACCTGTATCGCAACTGGTCACTCATTGGAGGAGTCGGATCGCGGAAGTATGCTGTTGCTGACTCCAGAGGGCTGACAACAGCGCGTCCTGACTGCGGATCGATTGACTTCCTGATAGACCAGGGTGACGAGATTCTGTTTCCGGCTCTGGAGGGGAAGGATGGAGCTCAGCTTCATCTCGTTTCCACTGAGGATCAGATCTACCAATGGGAAGTGGTCTCTGGCTCTGTTGAGATTACCCGGCTTGTCTATCACGTGGAACGAAATGGCGCAGAGTACCTGTACAACGAAATCAACCTGAAGAACTACAACCTTGAAGGCACGACATGTCGATTCTATGTGGTTGTGCGTCCCCTCTCACTCTTGGGCTTTGAACCCATAGAGAGTATCAGGTATGATGCTTCAACACGCCGTGTGATATGCAATAGACAGGTCTCACTCATTCTCGATCATTCTCCAACCTCAGTAGTGATGACGAAGGCTGACGACCCGGACTTGATACGGAAGATACGAAGTGAACCTGATAGAACTGATGAGTCAACTAAGGATAAGAAGGGACTGGCACAGTGTGTTCTTCGATATGATGTGAAGCTCCCTCCTGCAGGGTCTCAAAGATTCTTCTTTGTGTCACCGTTCGGGAGAACCGCCGAATCTGCTGAGGAGTCGGACTTCAAGCCAGACCAGCGGGATCGCGACTTTCATGTGGCATCATGGTTCGATTTCTCTGAAGAGCGACTCGGAGCGATGCTACCAGACGAGACCCTCAAGTCCGCCTTCGATCAGGCAGTTGCATCTCTTGCCATTCAGGTCCGCTCCGTCATGTTTCCGGATGAACCTCACCTTGCTTCCATAGGCTGGAAGGACCGGATTCGAGTTCTCCTTGCTCTTATCCACACTCGCTGCACTTCTCTGGTGTGCAAGATTGCTGAAGACCTTGTCACGCACGCAGGGACATCCTCAGGCCCTCTTGAACCAAGCATATTCAGCCCTATCATCTGGGGTGTACTCCAGATTGAAGAGTACGGCTTGACTCATATCAAGGACATAGACGTGAAGTCTCTTGCAGACCGACTAGTTCGTGCTATTCAGGCATCGTCAAGCGAGGATGCCTCCTCAGACCAGGAAGAGGACTTGCTCACTCACTATGGCCTTGTACAACCTGGCACCTTCCGAGATATAGAAGATTGTGCGTGGAATCTTGCTGCGATGCAGGCCATAGCGCGCCTCTACTTGCGACGGAACGAGTCCGAGAAGGCGGCATCTCTTCAGGATTCTATTGAGGACTATACTCAGCGGTTGAAGGGCATGCTTGCAGATGTTCAGAAGTCACGCTGGCCGCGGCCCACTGACCCGCAGATGGAGAAGATAGACCGGGAGATTCTCGATCTACTTTCGACCGCTTCATGTTTCGAGTCTGGACTGGACCCTGCCATCCTCGCGGACCTGTGCGATCAGATCGAGTCACGCTCACTCCTGAAGGGACTGTGGAGACAGTCACACCCCCGCGAACTCTACTCTAGCTATCTCTCTCTACGACTTGCTCAATTCCACGCTCGAATGTGCGAGAGAGAAGAGGTTGAGACCTTACTCAAGCGAGCTATGGACTTTCTCTCAGACGACTACCTACTTCCTGACTGTGTCAACACAAAGACCTACGGAGGAAGTTACGGCACCGGGTCCAGCGTCCTAGCCGCCGCTGATCTTGTCCTCCTTCTGAGAACAATGATGTTAGTGGAGGTGGGAGAACGGCTAATTCTCCTACCTGGTATTCCTGACAACTGGTACACAGCAAAGAAGCCGCTCATAGTGGACGGCATACCCACAAGATTTGGTCCGATGGGTCTTGAGATTGGAGCTTCAGCGAATCAGCATCAGATCGAGGTAAGGTCTCCAGACTTGCCAAAGGAGATGGATATCCACGTCCCACCGAGTGTTCCCATGCGCATGGTCAAGGCCTTCGGAGCCAGCATTGTTGAACGAGCGATGAAAGCCTCTTCTCCTCATGTTCGAATTGTGCCTCTGGCTGAGAGCGCGGTGTTGACATTTCACAAGTGAGCGTCTTCCATACCGTCACGGCTAAGTAGTGCCCATCGCTCGGGCAGTTGTGAAGACTGCCAGCCCCTACCTCATGATGTCCGCTGTCATCCTACTGTGGGGGATGAACTACGTAGTATCGCGGTTCTTGGTTGGACTTGATCCCATTCGTGTCTCGGGGATTCTCCTCGCATTGATTCGCTATCTGCTCGGTGCAATCACGATGATAGGCGTCATGTTCTACCAACGGAGGGGCATTCATGCTATAGCAGATGAGGTTCGCCCGTACCGACGGATGCTTCTAATCAGTGCCTTCTTCTCAGCAGTTTTCGTCATGGTCTCCCACATGGCCACTGAGTTTGTGAGTTCGGGAACCACTTCTATCATAGTGAATCTCAGTCCCGCCCTAGTTCTTGTCTATAGCGTTGTCTTTCTCTCAGAGAAGCTCACTCTTGCCAAGATCGTTGGCTTCGTCCTCGGCTTGGTGGGTGGACTCACCATCCTCTGGACAAACCTTCTCTTCACATCAGGTCTGGAACTTGGTCTCTCTCTGGCACTGATAGGAATGGTCTCATGGGCTGGATACACTGTTGCTCTGAACTACCTCGAGGGGGCTGACCGCTATGTTGTCACGACGGTGAATCAAATAACCTCCACACTGATGATGGTCCCGTTTGTCGTTTTTGTAATGATGGAGGGGACCTCGTTGATCCTTGTCTTGGACATCTGGTCTATCTCTGGCATTGTGTTCTCAGGTATCTTGGCTTCCGGACTTGCATACGTCCTATACTTCAGCGTGATAGAATCACTAGGGGCCGCCAAGGCATCATCGTTCCTCTTCCTGATCCCCTTTGTGGGTCTTGTTGGTGACTTTGCTCTTGGTGAACCTCCTGGACTCATCGCGCTCTTGGCGGGGCTCATAGCCATCGCCGGAGTTGGTCTTGTGAGGATGTCTCAGTCAGATGTGTAGTGCATCTCCTTTATATTCGCATATTTCTCCTCATGCATATGAGTCCGACTCCTGAAGAACTCCTCGAAGAGGCTCGCAGACTGCATCAGTCGGCTGACTACAAGAAGGGACTCAAGACCGCCGAGAAGGCACTGAAGCGATTTCAGAAACAGATGCGACTGGACCGGGCGATTGAGGCTCTAAGAGTCATGGGCGATTGTGCGATCAACGCTCATGATCTGAAGAAGGCTGCAAAGCTTTACGAATCGCTCATGGATGAGGGTGTCAAGATCTCCAATCTCTGGTATCAGTCAGCTGCACACTGGGGTCTCGGACAAGTACTACTCCGCACTCTACAGTACGAGCCTGCTGCCAATCATTTCATGGCCGGTCTTGATATTGCACGCAAGATCTCTGACAAGTGGTACACTGCATGGAATGCTTTTGGTCTGGCAAATGCTCTGAGAGGGATGGGGCGTCTTGAGGACGCACGGAGTCTGCTCCAAGAGGCATTGGAATCATTTCGCGCTCAGAACCAAAACACCTTCGCGGATTGGGTGGAGAAGGCCCTTGCAGACATTGGTGCTGATGTCCCGAGTCCCGGGGAACTGCGTGTCTGGTTATGTCCACTCTGTGGATCCAAGTTCACTGCTGATCAAGTGACCTCCCTCAAGTCCGGAACGACTGCAACATGCGAGTACTGTGGCACGGCGACCGGCTAGGTAACCTCAAGCAGTTCTGGTTTTTCGTCGTCCTTCCACAACCAAAGGTCCACAAAGCACCGGCTCTCCTTGGGTATGTCCTTCAGTTTCAGTCCTGCATAGATGTGAGCACCATCTACGTAGCGTCGGTCCCTGTGTGTGGGGAGTCGCTCTAGGAACTGAATGGCCCCCTGATGATAGTCCCTGGCCACAACCACTGCGCGTGATGGGAAGTATGGTCTGAAGGCTAGGCCGTCCTTGTCCATGACTCTCACACCAAATCCGTCAAGGGAGTCGATGAAATCTATCATCTGTAGTCTTCCAAATGATCCCTCACACACTTTCACGAAGATGTAGTTAGATCCGAATTGGTCTGTTGTGGCTCGGGAGTTGCCGTTGCTTGCACTTGCATCCACGAGCAGGTCTATCGTTCCTTGGGAACCATCCTTCTTGAAGAGCCTGGCCTTGACTGACACCTCTCCTTTGTACTGTGCGGTCACAAAGGCTGAGACCTCGCTGACGAAGGGGTTCTGGATGCGCTTCAGGAACTCGTCTGCCACTTGAGCAAAGGAATCAAACTGCTTTGGCTGAGGGACTCTCGGCAGTTCAATATTCTCCTCGAATCTCCTGCCGAGTTCACTGGCAAGAGAGTATGCCTCCTGATACTCTTTCTTCTTCGGAGCAATGAGTGCAGTGATGGTCTTTTCCCGCGGGGCGAGGTAGATTACCTTCTCTTCTGTGGTGAATGATGATAGACCTCCGAAGCGGAGCTCCTTTGAGAAGTGTCCAATCGCAGCCACGAAGCTTGAGAAGAGACTTGGGTCAGTCTTTCCCTTCATTCGTGAGTAGAGTGGTATTCCAGACTTGGCTTCGAATATCACGACGCCTTCGATGTCCATTTTGTAGCCTCGCCGCATGGGATGGGCCAGCGCTCGGTTGAGAGACCCCTTTTTAATCGTATTTGTGACCTAGACAGTCATGTCTCAAAGGTCTCTGGCGACCTGATGATGTGTTTCAGTTTCTTCCTGTCATAGAACGGCGACATCCTGTTCATGCATACAACAACTCCGCATCGTGAACAAGCAAATCCCAGTATGTCTTCAATCTCGGGCGTCTCTCCGACAATCTTCAAGAACTCTCTCCAGTCTGCTCCGTAGAAGACCGGTTTCTTGTCCGCCAGAGACTCAAAGGCTGTCGAGAATGTCTTGTGCAACTTCTCCAGAGTCATATGGCCTCCTTGGAATGCGTGAGCAATGACAAGAAGGGAAGGTCCAAGAGTGCATGAAGGTGTGTAGTGACTCGAGTTCCACTCCTTCTCGTATCCGTCTTCGACAACGCCGACCTCCCACATCTTAACAGACTCGAGACCCGGCCTCTTCTCGTAGTCAAAGATCTTCTTCACGATTCTTCCGCCATCCCTGTTCAGGCCGTATCTGGTCATGACTCCCCGTGGCAAGTGTCCTGTCCTGCCACAGAACACGTACCACCCCGAGTGCGGGCCATGGTCCAGGACTTTCTTCATCTCGTCGGCCTTCTCGGTGGGCCTGTCAAACTCGTGGGCGGGGACCCAGATAGCATGGTCCTCACATCTCTGCTCCCCACACAGGGCACAGGCATATACCACCTGATTCGTACGCGATAGGCCATATCGCTTACATTCCTCACATTCCGTCATGATGTCAATCCTTTCCAGATACAGATAGACAGGACAAAGGAACGAAAATGTCTTCCTACTCCACTTGAGAAGCCTTATGAGGAAACGGAGAAGTGACTGCTCTGGAGAAGGTTACTGATGTTCAACAAGATCTACACCTCTGACTTTCTTGTCATAGGGAGTGGACTGGCTGGTCTCCTCTTTGCACTGAAGGCCTCAAAGAACGGTAAGGTGCACATTGTCACCAAAGAGACCCTGAGCGACTCCGCGACAGAGCGCGCCCAGGGAGGAATTGCTGCAGTGGTCTCCATCGAAGACTCCATCGATCTTCACATCGAGGACACAATCAGAGTGGGAGATGGTCTCTGTCATCGCGACGTTGTGGAGGAGATAGTCCAAGAAGGGCCTGCAAGAGTTCGAGAGTTGATAGAGCTTGGTGTCGACTTCTGCAAGGATGAGAACTCGGGCAAGTACGAGCTGGGTCTGGAAGGCGGTCACAGCAAGCGCAGGGTCCTGCATGTGAAGGATCACACTGGTGCCGACATTGAGAAGGCCCTAGTCGAGCGAGTCCGTCACGCTGACAACATCGAAATCTTTGAGAATCACATGGCTGTGAATCTCTATGTTGCAAACAACCAAGTGCATGGAGCATACGTGCTTGACAAGAACACATCTGAGGTCGAGAGATTCTCCTCCAGGATAGTGGTCTTGGCCACGGGTGGGGCCGGACGGGTCTTTCTGTACACAAGCAATCCAGATGTCGCCACCGGAGATGGCATCGCCATGGCCTATCGGGCTGGTGCGACCGTTCAGAATCTGGAGATGGTCCAGGTGCATCCTACCCTCCTCTACCATCACAAAGTTCGTTCGTTCCTGATTTCTGAGGCTCTCCGTGGAGAGGGTGCATTGCTCCTCGGACCCGATGGTCAGCGTTTCATGCCCAAGTATCACGAGAAGGCAGAACTGGGTCCTCGTGATGAGGTTGCGCGTGCTATTGACAACGAACTCAAGCGCACCGGGGCCGACCACGTGTGGCTTGACATCTCCTTCAAGGACCCTGAGTTCATTCGGGAGCGCTTTCCCGTGATCTATGAGACCTGCCTGTCGGCCGGGATTGACATCACAAAAGAACCCATCCCTGTCGTTCCCGCCGCTCACTACATGATGGGTGGTGTTCGGGCAGACACCTCTGGACGGACTGATGTGAAGGGTCTCTACGCCATCGGCGAGACCGCCTGCACTGGTTTCCATGGGGCCAACCGGCTGGCGTCAAACTCTCTTCTCGAAGCGGCAGTGCTTGCCCACAATGCCTCCATCGCAGCAAATGAGGAGATAAAGTTTCACAAGTCCATTGAGGAGATGACTCCTTGGGACCCGGGAGAGGCCACCGACGCGGATGAACTTGTCGTCCTGTCGCACCTCTGGGATGAGGTCCGAAGAATCATGATCAACTACGTGGGGATCGTTCGCAGCAACAAACGACTGATACGTGCACGAAACCGCATCGGTTTCATATCGAGAGAGATCAATCAATTCTACTGGGACTACAAAATCACTCCGGACCTTGTTGAACTGAGAAACATAGTCACAGTCGCTGAGCTCATCATCAAAATGGCCCGGATGCGAAAGGAGAGTAGGGGTGCCCACTTCAACAAGGACTATCCGCTACCGTCGAAACAGGCAGTTGACACTATCCTTCGTAAGGGATACATCCCTGTCGAGCAGTGACTCCATCTCTTGGCCTACAGAGACTTTGACATGGCTTCGTACTCTGACTTGATCTTCTTGGCTATGTCAGATTTCCCAAAATCGATTGGGGAGATCTCAAGATAGCTACCCTTGGGTTCCACTTCCAAAACCATCACACCAGGGACCTCGATCTTCAACCCAGTGGTCTCATTGCGTCTGACACTCTCGATGTAGGCCAAGTCAGCGTTCTTGACTGTGGCCCAGAGCAGATGTGCTGCCTTCTTTTCTCCTACTGTCAGAGAGATCTCTTCAGCAGGTCTGGGTGGTGCTGGTGCAGGTCGCGGCGGTTCTGTTTCTGTCACGGTTCTTGCCTCAACAGTCTCAGGCAGAGGCCCATCATCACGAGGTTTCGGAGGGGGTAGAGTTTCTACTGCCGTGATCTCAGATCCCTTCTTGAACGCTAGTACTCTGTCATCGAAGAGCCATTTGCCATCCATGGCCGCTCTGAAGGCTGCTATACTCTCGGCCACTTGTGCATCTGAGTCATCCTTCTCCATCATCTCGACGAACTTGGAGGTGGCCAGTCCGATAGTAGTCACACCCACTTGATGCCCTGACTTCTGCAGGCTTCTCGCCATCCTTATTGCGTGCATTCTCGTAGGCATGTTGACCTTTCTTCCTACCCATACCCAACATGTGTCGTTGTACTCATCAAGTACAATCAATGCGTTGTCGCTATTGATGAGTCCGGGGTCGAGGGGTACAGCCTCCAGCTCGCCTGAGTCATCCTTCAGCATAAGTACAAAGGGCTTTCTTGACAGCTGTTTCATTTGTTTCTTGACTCCTGTGGTGTCCTACACCTGTCTTGTTCCAATCATGGTTTAAAAGAAATTCTTGGACAGACTCTCTGTCATGGTGTGCGGTCCAACAATCAGGAGCCAAGACCTGTTGAGGACATATCGATCTCCGCGTCAATGACAAGGATAGACTGAGTGTCAACTATGCCCTCTATCCTTCGGACCTTCTCCGTGATTATCTCGACTAGGGTCTCCATGTCACGCCCTCTTACCTCCGCCACTATGTCGTATGGACCAAAGACCTTGTGCGCCTCTTCGGTGACGGATAGATTGAGGACCTCCCTCAGGACGTTCTCCTCATGGCCGACTGCGGCCTTGATCAAAATGTAGGCTTTCACCATGAAGCTGACCTCTTCACAGGCTGACGACATCCACTGACTGATAACTCTTGCTCTACAAGGTTACGCTTTTTGCGAAATGCGCTGGATCGGTCGTGTCTAGGAGAACGCCCGGGCGCGGGCGTGACAGAGATGTTTGAGGCGGCTGCGACTCTGGCCCTCAAACACCACTCTGAACTCATCACCTGAGGGCCTGACGGGGCCTGTGGGCACTCACATAAGACTGCCCCACTCTCTCTCCTCTAATACTCTGCTCACCATACTGCAGATTAGAAGAGAATCGAAACACTCCCGTGAGCGCTCTAAGATGAACGCTGAAGAACAATACAAAGTTGGACTGAGGACGCTGTTTGTCCAGCGTCGATCAGTCACTATTCTCAGACCGACGGCTATGCCGGTCGACTGCTCAGTTCTATCACTTCATGGCAAACCTTGGACACTTGTCCTTGGTTATCCCGGGAGTATCGCAGGGTTTGTTCATCCCACTGTAGAACTTGAAGCCGTCAACTTTGCATTTTCCTTCGGCCGCATCGTATTCTGGGCAAGTCACTTTCATTGTCTCCATTACATAGTTGGTGATTAGTCCACGGTCCCATCGGATGAGTCCGGCATGAACTACGAGGTAGAGCTCTCTCACGCTCCATATTAAGCTATTTTGGATAGTCACAGCGCCACCTGTGAGTCATATTCAGAGCAGTCCCTTGTCAATCATGACCTCTCTGAGAAGAGCCGGCCGGTCGGTGAAGATACCATCAACTCCAATATCGATGAGCCTTGTCATCTCTTCACGGTCATTGATTGTCCAGACATGGACCGCGATTCCCCTGTGGTGCGCTGCCTCGATGAATCTCCTGTTGACGATCCCGATGGATCCACTCCTCACCGGGACTTGGAATGCATCATATGGGGTGTTCCTCACAACAGGCCTGAGGAGTCTCAGTTTCAGTGCGAGAACAAACCTCTTCACCTCGGATGAACTTGCCGCTGTAGGCACCTGCGGAGCGAGTGCACGAAACCGCTGCACCTGCCGCGGGTGGAACGAGGCCACAATGACCGACCTCTCTCTCTCTGTTTCAACTATGATCTCTCTGAGAACCTCGGGTGCATGCCCAAGTGTATCCTTGATGTCGATATTGAACCTGAGATCTGAAAACCTCTCCAGGGCCTCCCTCAGTGTCACCACCGTGAGGCCCTGACCACGGAACGGATAGGTCTCTCCGTCCGGAGTGTATTTGGCCCCGAGGTCAATTCTCTGCAACTCTTCTAGGGTCTTCTCCCTGATCTTTCCCCCATGACCGGTTGTCCTCATGAGGTCATCATCATGGAAGAGGACTAGCTCATCATCTCTGGTGAGGTGGACGTCGGTTTCGAGAACATCGACGCCAATGTTGGCTGCAGCCTCCAGAGACAACATGGTGTTCTCCGGAAACCTGGCCGAGTCTCCTCGGTGCGCCATGATCAGCGGTCTGTCTATATCAAAGGGCGACACATCTGACACCACAAGACAGACGCTCCTGCCGCCGGATAAGTCCTCTCCTCACACCTGGTGAGAGTGGCGCGGCTTGTGCCGTGTTGCGATAGACACTAATGGGGGGAGTGAAGACCGGTGGTCGAACCAGAATGCCATCGCCGAGAGAACTGATGCATGAAGTCCAAGTGGAGTGGACAGAGTCTGGAATTCCGTCCACTCAGAGTATCATTGATGCCGCGGCTGCTGGGATGGTGTCGCGAAAGGATGAGCCCTATGATGAGTTCGTGTCCTCTCTGACACTGGAACGAGCCAAGGAGTTCCTCACCAAGATGATACGTCTTGGTCACGAGAGTGTCCTAGAGCATATCATCTTCCAGTTCTGGCTCCGGATGTCTCGAGTTGCTTCGCACCAGCAGGTACGACATCGAATGGCGTCATACACCCAGATGAGCCTGCGAAAGGAGCGTCGTCTGACTGCGAACGACTTCTTGGTGCCCCCTGCAGTCAAGGATGAGGATCTGGATGAGTGGATTGCTGACACGGAACATGTCATTGCCACCTATGAGAAGTGGCTGAAGAAAGGGTACGACGTGGATGTTGCCCGCCGCAAGCTCACACAGGAGATAGGAACCGATATGATCATGACGATAAACGCGAGGTCTCTGAGGAACTACTTCAGCCTGCGAGCAAGGCATGAGGCTGACTTCGAGATTCATGCTGTGGCTAGGAAGATATACGCGCTCATAGATGCGGAAGGACTGGCCTTTCTCTTTGAGGACATAGGTCTGGAGTAGGTTATCGAAAGATTTTCGGAATCTCAAGACATACGTGGAATAAAACCGTAGACTATTCCACCATCTGGGGAGATTATTCATTAGATAATTGATGCTCACCCTGTCTATGCCAGACAACCGATTACTATCTGCGCTTCGCGTCCAGAGTCGAGCACTGGAGACAGCTCACAGGTTCTTCCGAGAGGAAGGGTTTGTGGAACTCATGCCCATCATTCTCAGTACGACGACTGATCCCGTCGGGCCAGACCCGGGCAGTCGTATCATGACGACGCCTCATATCGAGTACCTCGGTCAGAATCTTGTCCTCACACAGAGTATGATCCTGCACAAGCAGATACTGGTGTCATCAGGCATAGAGAAGCTCTACATTGTTTCTCCAAATGTGAGATTAGAGAGTCCGGAACGGAAGAATACTCACAGACACCTCTTCGAGTTCAGTCAGGTGGACTTTGAGATTGCCGGGGCTGTGATGGAGGATGTGTTTCGCCTCATGGAGGGCCTAATCTGCACGGTGACAAGAGACGTGCTCACCTGTTGTGGTGAAGAACTGGAAGTGTGGGATCGTAAGCTTCGCGTTCCGCGTAAGTTCAAACGATATACCACTGCGGACCTTCGTGCCGAGTATGGTGAGGATTGGGAAGTCCCCGCTAGTATGAATGCTGAGGATCCTTTCTGGGTCTTGAATCACAAGCGTGAGTTTTATGACGCGGAGGACCCCTTCCGTCCCGGTACATACCTGAACTATGACCTGATCTATCCAGAAGGCTACGGTGAGGCGCTGAGTGGCGCAGAGCGCGAGTGGCAGTATGATAGAATCGTTTCAAGGATTGAGCGTGATGGTCTGCCTCTGGAGCAATTCGCCAGCTATCTGGAGTATGCGAGGAAGGGGTTCGTTCCGAGTGCGGGTGCAGGGTTTGGAGTGGAGCGACTGACAAGATGGCTTGTGGGTGCACAGCATGTTGGCGATGTGCAGTCCTTCCGTAGAGTACCCGGAGAACGAGTCACAGTATAGGACCACGTATCGCAGGTGAAAAGAAAGAGTGGGCTGGAGCTCGTCAGGCTCCAGCTTCGAGCAAAGACTAGTCAACACCGCACTTCTTCTTGAGAAGTTCCCAATCATGGTAGACTTGTTCCTGAATCTGTTTTCTGAAGTCTTCCCATTCTGGCTTGAAGAGATGCTTGAACTGACCCTGAGTCTTGAAGTATTCGTCCACAGGCTTCAATTCCTTGATTCTCTTGCTCGGTCCAGACATGATCCACTCCTCTCCGTTGATGACTTCGTAGAGCGGGTGTAGGCCTGTTTCGACAGCCAGTTTCGAGAGGGACATGCTCTCTCCCGTGGCTGAGCGCCATCCTCTCGGGCATGGTGAGAATGCGTGGATGAAGGCTGGTCCCTCCACCTCAAGGGCCTTTCTGAACTTCTGGATGAAGTCACGGTAGTTGTACGGTTCCACTGTGGCGACATAGGGGATTCTATGAGCGGCGACGATCTCGGCCAATGGTTTCTTGCGTTCCAGTTTACCGGGAATCGAGCTTCCGGCCCATGAGGTCGTGGTCTCCTGACCCGTGAAGGTGCCTCCAGACCGCTGAATCCCTGTGTTCTGATATGCACCATTGTCGTAGCACATGTACACAAAGTCATGCCCTCTCTCAAGTGCGCCACTTATGGCACCAAAGCCAATATCAAAGGTGCCGCCGTCTCCGCCAATAGCGATGACGTCCACATGCTCCTTGTTGTAGCGTCCCTTGGCCTGCATGGCCTTGATGGCCTCGATAGCACCAGACGCGACAGCGGCTGCATTCTCAAAGGCAACATGTATCCATGGAATCTTCCATGCCGTGTACGGATAGATTGTTGTTGCGACTTCCAGACAACCGGTGGCCTCGCACACGATGGTTGGGCCTCTGAGAGCCATTCCCATGAGCTTCACCACGGTCGGGGCAGCACAACCGGCACACATCCTGTGGCCAGAGGTGAGGATCGGCTCACGTTTGAGCATTTCCTTGATCGATATTGCTGGTTTCTCAGACATCTACTTACGCACCCCCAGGGTCTCGTACAGGGGAGCTTCCCCTTTCTTCAGATACTCCTTGGTCCTCTCGTATCCCTCCACAATGGTGGTAGGTGGAACATCACGACCTCCGAGGCCGATGACAAAGTCCGTAACCATGGGTCTCTTCCCGAGGTCATAGAAAGCAGTCTTCAGTTCTAGGGCAAGAGGATTGCTCGGTGCCCCAAAGGACCTGCACTTCTCGAAGACCACGACGGCCTTCGCATGCTTCATTGCCTCCGCAAGTTCCTTGGCCGGGAATGGTCGGAACATTCTGAGTCTCACAACTCCCACTTTCTCACCCTTCTCACGAAGTGTATCGCACACTGCCTTGGCTGTACCGCCGGGCGTGCTGTGGGTGAAGATGATGATCTCAGCATCCTCAGTTCTGTACTCTTCAAACATGCCATACTTACGGCCTGTGAGTTTCTCGAACTCCTTCTCCACCTTGGCGTAGACCTTTGGAACATTGTCCATGGCCCTGTCCTGCTGTTCCTTGAACTCGAAGTAATAGTCAGTCAGAGCAAGTGGTCCCATGGTAATCGGGTTCTCTGGATCGAGCTTGATGAAGGGATCTCTGACCCCCACGAACTTCGTCACCTCGTCATCAGGGAGCATCTCGACTCGCTCGACGTTGTGGCTCAGGATGAAGCCATCGATACCGACTATGATTGGCAGGAGCACATCGTGGTCCTCTGCAATCCTGAATGCCATGAGAGTCGTGTCGTAGGCCTCCTGACAGCTCTGGCAGTAGATCTGTATGAAACCGCTATCACGAGCCCCGTAGGTGTCGGACCAGTCGTTGTGAATGTTGATTGGTGCTGACAGGGCTCTGTTTGCCACAGCGAAGACGATGGGCATCCTCATGGATGCCGCACAATAGAGTATCTCCCACATCAGAGCAAGACCCGCTGATGCTGACGCAGTAGCAACTCTGGCTCCCACGGCAGAGGCGCCGACGCAGGCCGACATGGCGCTATGCTCGGACTCTACAGGGATGACCTTTGCTCTCACTTCGCCATTGGCAGCGAACTTTTGATAGTCCTCCACTATGATCGTCTGTGGTGTGATTGGATATGCTGCCAGCACGTCTAGGTCTGCTTGCTTGAGGGCATGTGCAATCGCAGCATCGCCCGTGAGACCTTCCACTACTATCTTGTCTTTTGCCACCATATCACTCACTCTCCATCGTTATGCTGTTGGTGGGGCATTCGTTAGCACAGATCCCACACCCCTTGCAGTAGTCCAGATTGTACTCGTAGAAGTACTTCCCATCCTTCTCAGTGAGCTTCACAGCCCCGTCCGGGCAGAAGATCCAGCATCTTCCGCAAGTACCATTCTTGATCCAAAGACAGGTCTCAGGATTGTGGACGGGTCGCTGGGCTCGCCAACCACCAGTCTTGTACTCGGTCGCATTCCCCGGCTTTACGATGTTGCCGGCGATTGGTATCTCGTTATACTTCTCGTTCATCCGATTTCTGCCTCCTTGACAGCACGTTCTATTGCCACCTTGTTGAGGTCTCCAACCTTGCCGGGATATCTGTTCTGGACCTCCTTGATGACGGTGTCAACGTTCACCACGCCAGTGGCCTTGACTGCAGCGGCCATTGTCGGCATGTTATAGAACGCCCTTCCCATCACTTCGAGAGCAATGGTTGTGGCATCGACAGTCACGACTTTGCCGGTCCTGAAGTCGAACTTGTCACGTATCTCTGAGGGTTTCATGCTACTGTTGACCACCAGAGTTCCATCCTCCTTGAGCCCTTCGACGGGGTTGACGACATCAAGCAGTGTGGGATCAATACAGACTACGACGTCTGGGTTGTACACTTGGGCATAGACTTGAATCGGCTCCTTGCTGATACGTAGGAATGCCCTGACGGGCGCTCCAGTTCTCTCGGGGCCGAACTCGGGGAAGGCCTGTATGTAGTTACCCTCTGCGAGCGCTGCCTTGCCCAGCATCTGGTTCGAGGTCACGACTCCCTGTCCGCCTCGACCGTGCCATCTGAATTCTGTGATTCCCTTAGCGAAATCTAAGGCCATGATACGTTCACCTACGTAGGTTCGTAGAATCTTCTGAGAGTGTCTGGCCATTTGGCGTGCTTATGTATTTACTGATATGAAAGAGTCCTTGGCTCTCCGTAGCAGCTCATATCAGACTGTACCTTGTCGAACCGCACGGTTCATCGCAGATATCAATTCTGGCTCATTTTCTCCGCACTGTCAAGACAACACCAGAGATGACGATAATGGCCACCCCCACAATCATGACTGTTTCAATCGCGGTCAAAGATGGCAAGGCCGTGGTAGGTGGACTTGTAGCGGTGGGAATCGGCTCATCTAGATCGACGAGTGGATACAAGTCCGAGCTGTTCGTTTCCCCGTCAAGAGAGTATGGAATGTCGACAATATTGTCTCCATTCGCATCAGGGCTAATCCAGTCGTTGTAGTGATTATAGATGAACGTATTGTCTTCACCGTCATCGATGACCTGTGGGTTGGCACTATTGTCGATGAATCGTTCTCTCTGACTGTCGTATTGGCTGTCGTCGCACTGAGGCCCAACCCGTATCCTGTGCAGTTGGAGATCTTGTTCTGCTGAATCGAAGTATTGTGGCCAGAGGCGACTCTGATACCATAGTCCGTCGAGTTATCTATCAGATTGGACCTTATGACCGAGTGTTCGCCAGTCACAAGAATTCCTGTGTCGACCCTCGATGGTAAGGGGATTCTCAGCAGACCGATCTCCGCTCCATCCCTCTGCGGCGGCTTGCGACAGAAAGTCGGCGTTGCCATCAATCCATATGGCATCGTGATCAGTGTAGACCTGTGCAGGCACGTGCCCTGCTCCTCCTGTCACCATCTCAGTAGACGCAGCGGTCCTTGCTCCCACAATGAGCACGAGCACCAGCGTGAAGAGGGCTGCGCCCCCCAGTAGTTGTCGTGTATTCATTCATTCTACCTCACTGCTTTTACGAGTAGTGAATTCTTCGTTAGATATACCAAGTAGAGTATGGCTTGGCGCAACCGGTCGGATGAAGAGAGTATGACTCCCAGTCCTAGGGATGGCTGACAAACAGATATGAAAACGAGGAGTCAGGGTGGCTGAATCGCCACCCATCTCCCTGTCGTGAGGAGAAATCTCATTTCGAGTCGCCTTGCAGAACCTTCCTTACCTGTGGATCACGCAAGACGCCAATAGCACTTTGAGTGCAGTAGTGTCCACATACTATTAATAGGCCTCCTATTCGCGCAAGCTCCCCATGGCTGCTCTGAATGAACTAGAGCACCTTCTTTGCTAGGAGCAAGAGCGTGAGAAACACCACTACTGTCACTCCGGATGCAATCATCACAAGGTCTGTGCCCATGCCTCCGAACACCAGTGATATGACCGTGACAAACACAGTGTCCGTAGCCCTGTTTCCAGCCGCGTCCAGAATCTCCAAGGTGGCGTTGTGAGTCCCTGCCGTGAGATGGTCAATGTTTATGGTGACAGGACCGCTATCCCAGATTCCAATGAGTTCGGAAGCGCCATTGAGGAAGAGAGTGTAGAGGTAGGGGGTCTCGTCAACACATGCCCATGTTAACATGTTTCCATTCGATTCCATGTCGACAGCAATATCCATCGGACTGTTGATGAAGGGATTTGTGAGGTCCTCAAAGAGTAAGGCATACTCGTCCACGACCTGCTGCACTCCATCGATCATGTATGGTTCGGATGCGTTGTAGTCCGACCATCTGTTCCCAATGGACACTCCATCATCGAAGCGGTTTCCGGAACCATCATTACGCGCATTGAACTGGTTCTCAGCGACTCCTGATGCTCCCACTCCGTTCCACCCGATGGAGTTGCCATATACAACATTGAACTGAGCATTGAACGCGAAGTCGATGCCCTCTATGGAGTTGCGGTAGATCGTGTTGTTGATTACTGTACAGGTGTCGGTCGCCTCCGCCATGATTCCCTTTCGATTGGCGTAGATTCGGTTTCCCTTGATGATACAGTCTGATGACGCGGACAGGTGGACTCCAATCTCCTCCACATCGTAGACTCGAGTGTCATTCACCATGCAATCTATGCAGTTCTGAAGCGTGACACCTGTCAGGAGACCCGATGAGATCTGGCATCCATCTATTGCTCCATTGACTATGCTGTCGAACACTATTCCATGGGTCGAATTTTCCTCAGAGGAAGAGGTGACAATGCAGTCCCTGATGACGAAAAAGGCTGTCGTGTTGAAAACAGTGATGCAGGCGTCCCTCCCATTCCCCTCCACGCGCAATCCCGTGATGATGTAGGGGTCTCCTTCCACCCCAGTTCCCGATGAAGCAATCTCCTCCAGCTCGTCATTCCCGTCTATTCGCAATGGTCCTCTCACAATGTACTGCGCGGTGTGGTGCATACCACTCATGACATCTGCCTTACTGATATTGAGGTCAGTCCCCACTCCGGGAGCCGCTACAGACATCAGCAGTAGAACTATGGCCACAGATGGTATGAGCCTGCACTTTGTCACCAATCTCTCCCTCAGCTCTCACCCACATGTCAACAGCTGCACTCATGAGTCTTACTCACGACGCATACTCATCTGTACCTTCCTCTTCACTCCCAGTCCCAACGAGTTCGGCGTTGATACCGTTGAGGTCAATGAACAGATCTCGGTACTCGGGATTCTTGATCTCTATCATGACATAGTCCTTGGTCTTCACTACATCCTTGAATCTCAGACTGCGTTCAAGTGCTCGCGGATACAGGCCGTAGGCAAGAGTATTGAGAAGAGCCAAAACCATCACAGTGAGACCTAGAGCCGGTCCTGATAGAGGTCTGTTGTAGTAGATTGCCACGTTCAGCTGAAGCAAGAAGTAGATGATTGGATACAGGAAGATGAAGAATCCTGCGGCCGCAACGAGCTTTGTCCGCAGAGACCTGACGCTTCCGGTGCCATGAGTCAGACAGGTCGGAATGGCGAAGGTGGCAATCCCTCGCGACATGGCGATGGCCTGCTCCATCTTGGCATCTCCTCTGTCATACGTGCTTGTAACATAATCATCAGTTGTCAGGCGTTCCGTCACGCTGACGAAGACAAGATCTTCTGCCTTCTCGGTGCAGACCGGACACACTTCTGGAAACACAATTGATGACATCTTCACACGCACTAAGGTGCCACTGTGTCGGTTCCTGTGCTCGGCTTCCACCAGCATCTCGTCCTTGAGAGGTTCTACTCCTCAAGTGGCATGATCACTATCTGCACGCTTGTGATTGGTGAGTCACTGTTCGGCTCGCTCGCCTCGAAGGTGTCGAAGGTCATCAGGTACGTGAAGTCGGTTTCGCGCTTCTTGAGTTCGTGGGCTATGCGAACGGCCAGACCTGTCCCCTTGAACCCATAGCCTCGGATGGCAACAGATTTCCGGTCCTTTTTCACGAGTCCGCGAATCGTTCCCACAATCCTTGGAATGTTGACCCGGCCTGCCTTGTGAGATATCTCAAGAAGGATGTAGTCACTCGTGGGGAACACGGCGAGATCATCTTCAAGGGTGATGGCAACGAGAGAGTCCCCGAGTCTGAGTTGTTCAGGTATGCGGTCTCTGAGCGACATACTATGATGACTGTCAGTAGGTCTAATCAACTTGCTGGACAAACAGCGCCCACAAGACAATCCTAATATGCGTCAGACTCGAGCTCTTTGTGAGGTCGACTCTATGGAGAAAAGACAGGTCATTGCCCTTGGTGTTGCTGCTATTGTCATCGGTTCTGTCGGGTTCGTAGTCCTGTGGAGTGCTCAACCGGCCCCTGATGTGAGGATTGGGTATCTGACGAAGGACCTTCATCAACTAGCGCTGCGTGTTGCTATTGTCAACGGACTGTTCGAACGGGAAGGCATCAATGTCCAGCTTCTCAGTTATGGGAATGGTGCATTGGAGATGGATGGGTTCCTGAACGACCAAATAGACATGGGCTATCTGGGAGCCGCGCCTGCTCTAGTGAAACGCATCAACCTTGACATCATGGTGACAGTCCTTGCAGCCGTGAACCTCGAGGGTTCTGCGATAATGGTGTCCAAGTCCGAGTATGATTTGGGTCATGTGACAAACATGACCGACCTTGCTGGCAAGGGTGTGTATCATCCTGGTCCAAGCACAGTCCAGAACTTCCTTCTCAGACTGGCTCTCAATCAGTCGGGAATGTCGTATGAAGATGTGAACGCGATATATGCATCACCTCTCAACATGGCAAATCTCCTCACTCCCGAGAACCCGGCCTTCATCGCATGGGAACCATTCAATGCCCGTGCCGAGTATGAGGAGAAGGCAGTCCCATTGCTTCTCTCTGGCGAGATCTGGCCGAGGCACCCCTGCTGTGTCGTCGCATCAAGGAACAGCTTCATGGCTGCCAACCCTGATATCGTGCAGAAGGTCATAGACATTCACAAGGAGGCTGAAGAGTGGATAGTCAGCCATCCCACAGAGGCAATAGCTATCGCCATTGATTGGTTGGAGATGGATCCGGAGCCAGTTGAGACGGCTTTCAATAGGATCATCTTTGATTACAATGTGAACATGACCGGATTGTCGATTTACCTCGACTTTCTCATCCACGAGAATCAACTTGAGGTAGACAAGGTACCATCCAACACCACTGCCTTCCTTGAGAGTTTCGTCAACACGACCTTTGTCGATATGCCATAGGCTCTGTGTTTGAATCGGCAGAGAGAAAAGGACCGGGAGGTTTCTCGGCATTGGTAAGGATGCTCGACTCGGAACAGGACTCAGCAACAGACCCGTCCGATGACAGAGGTCTAGGGGGGGCGGAGTCTTTGGTCAGGCGAACCCTGACTCGGGTGCTCCTCCCAGGCCTCATTCTGCTCGGGCTGTGGGCCACCATTGCCTTCCTGTCACGGTCTAGTCTTCTTGATGTGCTGACAGACTTCTACAATCTTACCGTCTTCGGTGACAGTGACGGGAACCTCCTCCACGAACATGTCGCTATGTCACTCTTCAGAGTTACCCTTGGTTTTTCCGCGGCAGTCTTGACAGCAATCCCTCTTGGCATTGCGATAGGCCGCTACAGTCTTGTGAGCTCTGTCCTCGGGCCTGTGATCGAGGCCATGCGTCCAATACCCCCTATTGCATGGATTCCACTCTCCCTTGTGATGTTCCGTGCAAACCTGATTGGATCCCAAGTGTTCATCATCTGGATAGGCGCTTTCTTTCCAATCCTTATTGACACGACCACTGGTGTGAAGCGGACCAAACCAGTGCACATTGATGTGGCCAAAACCTTTGGCGCATCGGAGAGTCAGATACTGAGCAAGATTGTGATTCCGTCCGCCGTGCCTGAGATATTCTCTGGACTCCGTATTGGATTCGGAATCGGCTGGATGTGCCTTGTCGCGGCAGAGATGATTGCTGGGAGTCTTGGGCTTGGTCACCTTGTCTGGATAAGTCAGCAAACTGGCAATACGGGAGCGGTGATAGCCGGAATGGCCCTGATTGGCATAGTCGGCTTCATTGTCAGCTATGTCTTCCTTCTGACTGAGCGTCATCTGCTCAAGTGGCGGCAGGACGTGCGAGTCTAGTCTCCTGTTCCAGCGCCTTCTCTTGCTCCTTTCGCAGCACATCTAGTATCTTTGAACGGTATGACAGACAGTTGGGAGAAGTACGCGTCCGAGGTTTCGGGATGTCTATCTCGTATTCAGCAATGATCTTTGCTGGCATATTGCTCATCACAAGAATCCTGTCCGACATGAACACGGTCTCGTCAACGTTGTGAGACACGAAGAGCACGGTTGTTCCTATCGTGTCCTTGATTCGTAGGAACTCGGTCTGAAGATAGTTCCTCGTCTGTGCATCAAGGTTCGAGAGGGCCTCGTCTGACACAAGGATATGAGGTTCAACCACAAGACTGCGTGCGAGTTCTGTCTTCCTGGCCTGTCCTCCGGATATCTCATGAGGATAGTTGTCTTCGAGACCCTGCATCCGCACGATCTCTATGATTCTATCCACCGCGGACTTTCTCTCTTCGAGACTGACACCGGCAACCTCCAGTCCAAACTCGATGTTCTGGCGTACAGTCCTCCATGGGAAAAGTGACTCCTGCTGGAAGATGTATCCGACCTTATTGTGCCCTGGTCCCACAACCTCACCATCGATCAGAACCTCCCCCTTGTCAGGTTCCAGTAGCCCCGCGATGATCTTGAGAAGAGTGGTCTTTCCGCATCCACTTGTTCCGAGCAAGGAGAGGAACTCACCATTTTCCAGGTCGAAGCTCACTCCTCCTAGGACCTCTGTCACTCCTCCGTCACCGTTTGGAAATGATTTGTGGATATTTCGCACTGAGAGTGTTGGCATATTCCTTTCAAATGATAGCCCTGTGTTGTGCAATTAAATGCTCTGTCACCGGAATGACATCTTTCGTCGTATCGAGGCTGAGCGCGCAAAGTACAAAAAGGCCCTCGTCGAAATCAGTCTAGTCACTGGGACCAAGGTTTGCCAGAGAGCACTCTGGAGTTGGAAACCTGAAGGTGATCCCTCGGATTGGATGGTTACGAACTTGGATTCACCGAAGATTCTGCTTGAGATTGAAGATGATGAGAACACCAGTGCCATTGCTGTAGGGGACGTGACCGGCAACGGTCGCGCTGAATTGTGCACTGGCGGAAGAGATGGTGTTCTTCGTCTCTATGATGCAAACAGAAGTGAAGTGGCCTTTCTGGCCCACCACGATGCAGGTGGAAGCATTCTGTCAATCAAGATAGCCGATGCCAATAATGACGGGCTCATGGAGATTGTCATCGGTCGAGCCGCAGGTCCCAATGAGACCGCAGGGACTGCGGGAACGGTGCAGATCTTCAGGTATGCCCCGAGCGGACAACTAGAACTGCTCGGAGAGTATGCTGTCGACAGATTCGTTACAACAGTCTACGTGACTGATGTCACTGGCGATGAGAAGAATGAGATTCTCGTGGGTGGTAGCGACTCCACTCTGCGGATTCTCAGGATGGACCCTGAAAACAGCATCACAGAGTTTGCCAAGCATCAGCTTGAGGACATGCCTCTGGCTATTGGAACATGCGATGTCATTGGTGATGAGATTGAAGAGATCGTCACCGGAAACCGCGACAAGACCCTCCGTGTCTTCAAGGTGAGAGACCATTCTGTGGATCAGGTCGAGGTCCTGCAGTTGACCAGTCCCGTGATTTCTGTGGCCGCAGGAGACATCCTTGGTGACAGGAAGATGGAATTGGGTGTTGTGACCCACGATGGTTCCATCCGAGTCTATCGGAATGAAGAGAGCAAGATGGAGCTGTTCTCCACTCTTGAGAACGTCAAGGCGTTATCTGTGCGGATTGAAGAGATCAACGCTGACCATCAGGATGAGGTCGTCGTAGCCACCTCTGACCATAAGATTCGTGTCTACAATATGTATATGGCCGACCTCAACGAACTGGCCTCCATTGACATCGGCAAGAAGATTCTCGCTCTCAATGTCGGAGACGCCGGAGGCGATGGGCGCAAGGAGATACAGGTGGGAATCTCGGGCGCGCCTCTGAAGATCATTGAAGGTCTCTACAAGATCATTCCCACATTCGAGGTGAGTCCTGAGGCAAAGACTGGTACTCTGCTCAAGGGAAAGCTCACAGTCTACAATGTATGTGACCAACCAGTCACAGGCATCACAGGTAAGATCTATCACTTTCCAAAAGACCACATGGAAGTGGAGCCACAGCAATTGCGTTTTGACCTCGCGCCCGGTGAGAGCAAGACAGTAGAGATTGAACTCGCCCCGAAGGAAGAGGGGACTGTCATCATTCGTCCCATCGTCCTGATGTGGACAGATGCTTCGGGCCAGGTGAAACAGGTCACAACCCCGGAGACCGCTATTCTAGTTGAGAAGGGAGCCGCGACAGCAGCACCTGCGGCAGTGGCCCCTGTCAGTATTGAACCTATGGAGCCCGCAACCAGTCAAGATGAGACCGTTGAGGAGTCTCCCTTTGGCCAGGTCGTGGGCACTGGGTTCGGTGAGGTGTCTGCCAGCCGCGAGAAGGCTGAAGAGATCCTCAAGACTACAATGGCTGAAGATGCCAGCGACTCGTTGAAGGCGGCTGAAGAGCTTCTAGACCAGCTCTTTGGCGGTGAAGAGGCTGCTGCGTCGATGACTGCGATTGATGATGTTGATAAGATGCTTGAGGAACCAACACCTGCTGAGACGACCGCTGCTGCAATGGTGTCGGACACACAGAGCGCGCTCGTGTCCGAGATCCGGTCCCGACCTCCCAAGCCACCCAAACCCGGCGTCGCCACCGATGCCTACTCATACCTCTTCAAGACCATGGTCATCGGTGAGGGTGCCGTCGGAAAAACAACTCTCGTCAACCGATACGTGACAGGAGTGTTTGAACGCGACTACAAAACAACAATCGGAAGCCAGTTCGCGGTGAAGCTGACACACATCTCGCCTCCGGAATCTGAGTATGCCGTCGGCATAAAACTGCAGGCGTGGGACGTGGCAGGGCAAGCACGATTCAAGGCGGTGCGGAAGATGTACTACTCGGGCGCGGCCGGAATCATCCTGGTGTTTGATGTCACGAGGAGGCGGTCCTTCACAGAGTTGGCGAAATGGGTCGCCGAGGCTGATGAGTCGATTGGAACGAGAGTGCCCATGATCTGCGTGGGAAACAAGACAGATCTCCCGGACCGTGCAGTGCCCTCAGATGAGGCCAAGCGTTGGGCTGAAGATCAGGGCTTCCTCTACATGGAGTCGAGTGCTAAGACTGGCGAGGGCGTGGCTGACATGTTCACAGTCCTTGCAGAGGTCATGTGGAGAGAAGCACGCAGACAGATGGAATGCAAGAGGTCCAACATGTGATGGACAGGTCACTCAGAAGTCAGACTCTCTCCATACTCAGTACCACGGTCAAAGGCGACCACATTACCCCTATCCCGAGACAGGATCCTCTCCACACTGGTCCGAAGGTCTGTTGTTGTGAGAGGTGTTTCAACAGCAGCACCCATCACACCCAGCATGAAAGCGTTCGTAGTCCGGGAAGGTTTGAACTCATCTGCAACAGTCTTGACATCGACAAGGTATGCGGCGTGGCCAATCGAGCGTACCGCACTGAAGACTCTGTCGACAGAAGGATAACTGCCCGTCTTAGGGTCCTGTGCCACCACGGGTCGCGACAGGTTGCTCAGGAGTGTGGTTGTCCTCTCTCCTCCGAACTCTATGCAGGCTCTGAGGCCCTCCATCGGTTCCAGCCCGATGATGATGTCTGCTTCTGTCTTCGGAACAAGAGGGCCCCACTCAGACTGTCCAATTCTCAGGTGGGTGAGAACGCTCCCGCCTCGCCTGGACGCTCCGAACGTGTCTGCGACGGTGGGTCTCAGATCGGCCAAGAGGGCCGCTTCGGCTACGATTCTCCCGCAGACTAGATTCCCTTGTCCCCCAATTCCGGCAACAAGGATATTGAATGGTTCTCTCATCCTAGTCAGCCTCCCTTATCGCACTATGTGGGCAGACATCAATGCAGGCACCACATCTGACACAGAGGTCCTGGTCAATGACGGGTTTCCCCGTTTCCTTCATCCACACAATGGCCGGGCAACCAAAGTCACGAGTGCAGATAGCACACCTCTCACCAACACACAGTGAGTCTTCAATGACTACCTCAACTCCCGGCAATTCATCCTGGTATCGTGCCTCTTCAAGGCGACACACACTGTCAAGAAGAACGACATTCAGTCCGTCCCTGCGAATGATGTCATACAGCAGGTCTGTGGTTCCCGACAGGTCTGAGGCATCACCTCGAACGAAGAGATCCGGTTCAAGAGCCTCCACCATCTTCTGAATGCTGATTCTCGTGAGAGAGTCTGTCTGCCTCTTGGAGCCAGGATGTACCTGGAATCCCGTCATGGCCGTAGTCTGATTATCGAGGATGACGAGAGTGAGATTCGCGTTCTTGTGTCTGGCATTGATGAGACCTGGGAGACCCCCGTGAAACAGTGTAGAGTCTCCGATGATGGCGACAACTCTCCTGGTGAATCCTAGATCTCCGAGCTGACCAAGACCGTTGGCGACGCCTATCCCTGAACCCATGGCCTGCATGGTGTTCATGGTCTCATCATAGAAGACACCCAGCGAGTAACAGCCTATGTCCCCAGCCACCACCAAGTCCCCACTCAATCGTTTCCTGACTCTTCTCAGAGCATAGTAGAAGTTTCTGTGAGTGCAACCTGCACAGAAGGCGAGAGGCCTGTTGACGAGCAGGGTCTTGGCAGCCTCCCTTGCCTCAGACAGCTGGTGTTCCTGTGGGATGCCTAGTATTCTGCACAGAGCGTCTCTCACCAGGTCAATGCTCATTTCTCCCACATATGGAATATGTGCTGTCCGCTTTCCAAACAGCTGAGTGCTTGGCATCTCCCACAACGTACTCATTATGCGGGTCTCATCTTCCACGAAGGGATCATTCTCTTCCACAAAGAGAACCCTGTCAAAGTCTTCTAGGGCCCTCCTCATGATAGGCTGGGGTACGGGATATGTTGTAACAAGGTTCAGCAGAGAGGGTCTCTTGCCTTCGACTGAGGCTGCGGCCTCGCGAGCATACTGCCAGCTGATTCCAGTGGCAACGAGAAGCAGGTCCGAGGTCTTCTCTGCGGTCAGGGCATTGAGAGTCGAGTCAGCGAACTCGTTCTCGATCCTCTCCAATCTGTCGAGGACGTCTCTGTGTCTTAGGTGTGGATTTGGAACGTTGAACCGTCCCGATATGGGATTGTCAGCAACCGTTCCTTTCTTGGGCATATCGCCAAGTGTTACCCTTGCCCTCGAATGACTGAGGCGTGTCGTACTTCGGATGATTACTGGTGTGTCATATCTCCGGGATACATCGAAGGCGAATGGAACGAGGTCCTTGGCCTGCTGTTGCGACGAAGGTTCGAGAAGTGGGACCTGTGCTGCCTTCGCGTAGAACCTCGAATCCTGTTCATTGCTGGAACTATGACCACGCGGGTCGTCGCATACTACTATGACGAGACCACCCGGCCCTGTGCCTGACAGATTCACGTTCAACACGAAGTCAGAGGCGACGTTGAGCCCAAGGGACTTCATGGGACACAAGGCAGGGACACCCGCCCAGCTTGCCGCCGTGGCGGCCTCCAATGCGACCTTCTCGTTTGTTGACCACTCAACATGGAGCCCCTTCACTTCACGGGCGTTGGTCATCAGAGTCTGTGTGATCTCCGTTGAGGGTGTGCCGGGGTATGAGGCACAGAACCCAACTCCCGCTTCAAGTGCTCCTCTCGCAATGGCTTCATTACCGCTGAGCAACCGGTCACTGGTATCTTCTTTCATTTCAGGCCTGAGAGGTCACTCACTCGCCATCACAAAACACTTTCGACACATACACAATCCCCATGGTCAATATGGTAAGAGAAAAAAGGGGCTCATCTCTCTCAATTCCGAGTTGAAAATGGCTCAGACTTCAGACAAGAGGCCAAAGCGCATTGGTTCTCTCCTATCCATATCCCATGACAAGGACGTCGACGGCTTGGCCTCTGCGGCCATCGTCTGGAGGTACGCCAAGTCGAAGGACATGGACTTCGACGTGATTCTCACAGACTACGGCTCTTTTGAACCGGTCTTCACTTCTGTGGCATCACGGCGGAACACATTGATAGTCGTCACAGACCTCGGCATGGATGAAACTGTCCTCGATATCATAGTGTCCGGTCTGAAGCGGGCTATTGCTTCAGGTTGCAGAGTAGTGTGGCTGGATCATCATCAGTGGTCTGACAAAGCAATACGAGCCATCCGTACATTGCCCAACAAACCCGTGCTCAAGGTGAATCATGACTTCTGTGCCTCCGAGATCTCGTACAAGGTCTTGATGCCGCGGGATGAGATCAGCCGAGAACTGGCCACTATAGCACACGACACAGACTTCAATCTGAGGGAGATTGATGAGGCAAGTGCGCTCACGGATGCGCTGTCGGTCATTCGTTTTGGGGCGATCGACCAGAAACAGGATGTTACTACTGCACTCTTTCCAGTGTTGGAAGCACTGGCAGACAAGGGGATTGCGGGAGTATACGACAAGGCCACCCACAGGTTCAAGGATGAGCTGCTGCATAAGCGTGTGGAGCACTATCGAAAGGAGAAGACTCGGAAGATGCGAAAGGCCATTGCTGGTCACTGCGACCAGGTGATCCATGACCGTTTGGTTCGAATCGTCGAGATTCCCAGTGGGGTCACATCAACTGACATGGGGACTTTCGCCTCGAATCCAGAGAACTTGAAGAATGATGGTGAGAGTCTTGAGGTGGCGGATCTTCTCATCATGTTGAGTCAAGGGGGGATGCTTGGCATCAGGCGTGGGAGAGACACTGTCCTATGCAATGTGGTGGCCAAGTACTTCAATGGTGGTGGTCATCCCTTCGCAGCAGGTGGGGAGTACGGTCTCTATGAGGACTTCTCTGCAGTCTGTGATGACATATTCTCAGTGTTGGGAAAGGACACATCTTGGATAGTGCAGTCCTAGGTTGACCTAAACGCCCTGATCCTCTCATTGATTGCTTCAAGAATATCCCCCGCATCTCTCCACAGTGAATCGAATGTTGAAACGGCATCGTCAATCAGTCCTGGATTGTCTTCACGATAGATCAAGGCTGCGATGTCTGACTCCTTTGAGTGTGTCAGATAGAGAACCATCTTATCCTCGTTGAGGCTGATTATCCTATATGTCCTCGCGGCACTCCGACAGATTCTGAGTTTGATGTTGCCACTCCCTGATGTCTTCATGAGGGTGTTGCCGACACCGCTCAAGTACCGGGCAAGTAGATCAATGTCCTTTTCATAGTCGCTGAACGGCACGACAAGACCTCTGACATCCACACCTCTCATTGCAGATTGGATGATGCACCGGTCCGCGATACCTCCCGGCCCCATTCCCTGTGCTACCGTACTGAGATACCCCATTACTCGCAGAACATCTCCCTCTTTTGCCTTTTCAGCAATCTCCCTGATGACAGTACTTCTGACATTTGCCACCCCTTCTACAACTGTTGATTCGCTAGTTGAGACCCCCTCAGTCAGTCTGTTAGTTATCAGTATTGCAGCCTCTTCAAGATTCAACTCCTTGAGCGCAGAAACCCTCTCTTCAACAGCATCTCGTCTTGCATTCAGCTCCCTCAATCTCCTCCAGCGCGCTCTCTCGAGTGCCTCGCGCAAGCCTCTCCGGCATACGGAATAGCGTCTTGGATGATGTATGAGGTCGACCCGCACGACACCCTCCTCCGTCAGTTTATGAAGGCACCTATACGTGTAGGCCTTGGTGAAAGACTTTCCCACAATCTTCTTGACCTGCGCAACGATTTCTGCATGTGATGCCATTCTATTCATGCCCCCCGCCGCCATGATTAGGGCTTGGAGAATCATGAGTTCGTTCGGGCTCACTCCCAACCCCATCTGCTCAAACTCAATGCGCACTCTCAGCATGTATCCCAGTCCCCTGATACTCAAAGACATCTGTCCCGCTATCGAAGTCTGCATCAAAACTATCAATCGCGTCATCAATAAGGTGCGGGTTGGATTCTCTTGGAATCCATACTGCGGTCATTGGTTGTTCTGATGTGATCAAGATGATCCCACGACGCCCGAGAGATATGAACTGGTATGTGGTATCTTCTCGATGGCTTAGTCTGAGTTCACTGTTGCCACGCTTGTAGAAACGTCGCATCACCTCCCTGTACTTGTCTATCATGCCAGTACTCACTCTTCTGTGCTTCAGGATTCTGAACTCTATGCCCTGTCTGTAGATAGTCTGTGAGAATCGTTTCTCTATGTCATTAAAATCATTCAAGTCTCTTATCCAGTCCAGTGCTATCCTGACAAGGTCCCCCTTTCTAAGGGGTGTGGCAATCTTCTCCTCAATGAGCCAGAGGATTCCCTCCCACTCCGCGGCGAACAGAGGTTTCTCCTCCTTCACTCCGCCTAGGACCTCGTCAATCATCTGATCTATCAGTTCCTCCACGTTCAGCCCTTCAATGTGATCAATCTCTTGAGTCAGCCGCTTCACATCTCGAGTCAGCTCAGGTATCATTCTCTCGATGCGGTTCTTAATGGCGGTCTGAATCAGATGAGCGTTGGACTTGTAGCCCCGTTTCTTTCCGCGGCTTTCAACCTCAAGATATCCCATCTGTTGGAGTGATGACAGGCTACGATAGATTGTCGGGTCTTTTCCTCCTCTTCTCCCCTCTTTCAGAGTCAACTGTAGCCTAATCTCCTCAAAACTCACGAAGTCAGTGGGGCTATGCTGTGACTTCAAGATGGCGCTGAGCACCCTCATGTCCTTGCTCGTAGTGTTCATTCCTAGAGCATCGAGTATGTGCTGGTGCAGTTCATCCATCAGTAGTCGCTTCCCTCACTGGTCTGTGTCATCTCTGGCCATCACGATACTTCCGATGGGGGCATTCGGATCACCACCCAGCCTCTTCATCTCTTCGGGAGATATGTCGAACAAAGACTTGCTGGACTCCCAAGCCCTGTCGAAAGAATCCACTGCATTGTCAATGAGGTCTGGGTTGAACTCCCTAGTGATCCATGTGGCGGTGGCTGGATTCTCAGTGATGACCAGTACGGTCCTGTCCCTATTCAGTGAGATTTGGTTGTACGTCTTCTCACCCGTATAGAGTCGAACATCGAACTTTGCACCCTTCTCTCTGAGTTTGCGGATACTACTCATCAGTGACATGATGTCGTTCAGGTTGATGGTCTCGGCGTCGAGATTGAATACCTTGATAGCGACGAGATACCGAACGTCGGCTCCATTCACTGCAGCCTTCACAAAGTGTGTGACTCTGTCAGCAATCCCGTGATTCATCCAAGGCCCACCCCACAGGAATGACGTCCGCAGCACATCGCCCTTCCCTGCCACGTCTGTCATATTGTATCTCAAGACTCTGTGGACTTCATCGACTCCTCTGAGCACACGTGAACTCATCTTCTGGTCTCTTCCCAAAGTTGCCCTCACAAAGTCTTGGGCAAGGGCTCCACACTCAACACCCTCTATCCGCTTCTTCTCTTCCTCAAGTTGAGTGATCTGAGTCTCAATCCTCTTAATCTTCTGGCTCTTCAGCTCCTCTAGGCCCGTCATTATCGAGTTGACATCTGCGATGTAGCGCTTCCTGCGCGACCCCGGGCTCTCCAGTCTGACCAGTTGTGACTCTGTCAGCTTCTTCAAGATTCGGTGCACCCAAGCCTTGGTGAAACGCGAAGACGGGAGATCTCTCCTCAACTGGTCATAGATCTGACCAAACTCCAGAGGTACTGGCGGGTCCTCTTGGATCTTCATTACGGCCACAAGAAGGTTCAGCAGCCTTGACTCTTGATGATCTCTGGTGGCAAACCCACAGAGTTCCAGGCGTTCAGTCAGTGTCTTGTCCATTGGCATTGGCTCACTCTCGTAGTTCTACATGTCTTCCAGGTCAACCGGTTGTCAATGTCTGGACAGGACCGGCATATCAGTCTTTCATCTAACATCATGACTGTATACCAACTTACCTTTTATATGACGCTTCTCCTCACGTTCTATTGCAGCTCTGTGCTGCAACTCCGGGTGGATGCGTTACAGTAATCCACTAAAGGCGTGTTACGGGCAGACCGGTGGTTCTCCACCAAGAAACAAAGAAGCAGGCGGTGCGGGGAGTGCCCCCTGCTTCGACCGTTACAGACTAGAAACCACTCACAGCAATCGATTTCAGGTATCCCTTTCCTATCTTGGCCACCATGGGCAGAAAGTCCGTCATGAGGGTCATGTATGTTGATATTCCAGCCCTGCCTTGGATCAGGTCGTTGAGGATGGCGGCATCCAGACTGCTTAGGACTGTTTCTGCGGCATCGATATAGTCATTGAACATGGCATACTTGGACACGGCCCACATACCTCGACCAGTGTTCTGGATGTTTGAGGCCAGCTTTGTCTTCATGTACTCCTTCTGATACTCCGCAGTGCTCTTCTTGGAGTAGTCACCTGCGTCTGTCATCCGTTTTGCATGCTTGGCCAGTACAGCTCCCGCATGGAGGCACGTCGTGACCCCGCCCCCAACAATAGATGAGACTTGACCCGCGGCATTTCCTACTAGCGCCACGCCCGCATCGGTGAACTTGGGAATGATTCCTGTGCAGGGCACGACACCTCCGTTCACAGAGGCGACCCTTGCATCTCTGAGCTCATCCTTCGACTTCATGTACTTCTTCAGCACTTCCCTCATGGGTGGCAATCCATCCCAGTTAGTCTGTGACGAGGGGACACGTCCGATCCCGAGGTTGACTTCCGACTCGGACCTTGGGTAGAGCCACATGTAACCCAGACCGACATCCCTGCCGACAAGGAAGTATGCCACATCCGGGTCAATCCCCTTGCACCCCTCAAGCTTGAACCGATACCCGTAACTCAGAAGCCACTTCGGCTTCCTGAAGCCCGACGTTTCAGAGACCCTGCTAAAAGAACCATCAGCGCCCACGGTGAGTCCGGCTCGGGCCTCCTCATCCTGATTGTACCTCACACCCACGACGGCGGAGCCCTCCTTGACCACTGACTTGGCTCGGGTCTTGTACCTGAACTCGGCACCATTGGACATGGCTCTGTCCCGCATGAGTTCCTGACACTTGTCCTCGTCGAGAAGATACGAGTTTCCCAGAAGGGTTCTGTCGACAACGATGTTTGCACCAGTATCGATGCTCTTTCCTATTATCGATGTGAACTTGTTTCCGATGAACTCGCTGTCAGGCTTGATCCTCATGAATCTGAGGGCCTTATCTGTGACCAGTTCTCCCATGAGCGAATCTGTCACTCTCTCCCTCTTCTCAAGTACCAGTGTGTCGAGTCCGTATTCAGATGCTCTCTCTGCTGTGGATAGTCCGGCTGGTCCCGTTCCAACTACGATGATGTCGTGGGTCAATGTTTCGGCTCCATTAGGTCGAACTTGATTGCCATCGCCTTCAATGAATCATCTATATTTCTTTCTACGCCACACATTGCCTGCGCATGAAGCATAACTATAATACAATGTCACCGTAGTTCGGGAGGTTGAGGAAGAGTGAATGCGCCTGCTGATGTTTCACGTTGACAGCTTCTGGTACAAACCGGAAGGCGCTGCCGATGCTGACTGTGTAGAGCTTGCTGAATCGCTCCTTGTCTGGATCCACTCGGAACCGCCTGACGCAGAGAACCAGACAAGGGTCCTAAGAAAGATGCTTAAGAACATCAAGTGGCTCGCCCAGAAGGTCGGTGTCAAGAGCATAATTCTGCATTCATTTGCCCACTTGGATGAGAACAAAGCCGAACCAGAGGTCGCTGATGCTCTCATTGAGGAAACAGGTAGGCGACTCCGTGAGCGTGACTTCGATGTACATATAGTTCCCTTCGGCCGCTTCTACGAATTCTCTCCCCATGTGAAGGGCCCGTCTCTTGCCAAGGTCTTCAAGCACATCACTTGACCTGTCATGTTCAGATGAGTTCTTAACTTCATTCTCCAACAGACCTGTGATATGAGCGAGTCCAAGCCCAAATACACACCGCGAGGGTATCAGGACTATATCCTCGATCAGGTGGAGGCACATGAAGACAGCTCTATCATTCTTGAGTTGGACTGTGGACTCGGAAAGCGATTCATAACCCATCAACTTGTGACAGAGCGATACCCTGAGAAACGGTTCATCATCGTCGTGCACTCGTCATCCTCTCTCGCAGAGACAGTAGACTATCTACGCGGAGAGTATGGCGGTCTCGAGGACGAGCTCGGCGAGATATCATCCCGAGTACGTTCGGGAATGCGTCAGCATGTGCTGCGTGAGAAGCGTGTTGTTGTTGCCACGCCACAGGTCCTGGCAGGACAGTTGAAGAAGAACCCGTCCATCTTGGACTCCTTTGACATAGTCATCATCAACGAGGTAGACACGTTGATTCGTCGGAGTGGCGGTAGAAGTGTTCTTGTATTCCCGTGGCCCACTCTTCTCCTCTTCCTTCAAGAGAAACGTATCATTGGAATGAGTGGGACTCTGCGTGATGACCATGCTGTGTTCACCAAGGAGCAGCTCCAGATCAGAGGCGAGCTTGCCACGCTGCGCGAGCACATACCCGGGGCACATCTGGTCACCATGGATGACCTGTACGGGACTGATGTGGAAGACCATCTAGAGCCCACGTTCCTTACAGTGGTGCGCGTGACCGACACACCAATCAGGTCAATCTCCAAGGTTCTGGACGAGTTAGTTCGAAACACTCGTTCAGAGATCATGGCAGAGCTGGTCGATGGGAACAATCTCGACCTCATTGACGGTGATTCGCGTAGAATGCACCTACTTCTTGAGAGGCTACCAGTCAGCGATGAACTCAAGGGTCAGTACTCCGGACTGCTCATGCTCAGGAAGTACATCTATGCCATGCCTCCGAGGCAGTTTCTCCGAATGTTCTATGCGGACTATCTGAAGCACTATTTCAATGTCAAGGAGCTGCGCAAGGCACTTCCAGCAATATCATCCAAGGTCACCAAGGTCCTTCAAATCGCATTGAATCATGACAAGACCTTGGTTCTCAGTTCCTACCTCGAGATGGTTGACCAGATCAAGGAGGTGCTTGAGAAGTCAGGTCTCGAGGTTCTTCGAATCACCGGCGAAACTCGTGACAAGGGACAGGTGCTCAGAGAGTTCAAAGAGAGGCCGGGAAAACGAGTTCTTGTCATGTCACCGGTGGGTGAGAGAGACCTCGATATCCCTCAGGCCGACGTCATGGTCTTGTGTGACACAATCAACACCACGAAGACAATGTACCAGAAAGTGAAGCGGACCCGCGGCGGTCTTGTCATCTTTCTTGCATACTCTGGCACGTCCGAAGTACGCAAGGTGAGCCGCCTGCTGAACAGAATCCTCGATAGGTATCCGTGGTCCACTGCGGTGATTGAGTCAGAGTCAGAAGAGCTGAAGTAGTGCTGTCACTACGATTATAAGATTCCCTCCGAGACCTGAGGTCGAGATCCATTGAGCGAAGAACATGGCGGCTTCGTCGGCCGGATTAGCATCGGTGCGGACATAGTCGAGATAGAGCGGTTCAGGTTTCTTGAGTCCAATGCCCCTTTCATCCGAAAGGTCTTCTCAGAGAGAGAGCAGGAGTATTGCTGCTCATACTCTACACCTGCACCACACTTTGCGACCACCTTTGCGGGGAAAGAGGCCGTTGTCAAGGCCATTGGAGATCGTTCCAGTGTCATGATACAGGATGTGGAGATAGTCCGGGAGAACGACGGGCGACCTGAGGTGAGATTCAGAGAGGACATACCTCTCTCAGTGATAGTCAGTCTCTCTCACTCTCAGAACTATGCTGTCGCTGTGGCTATTGCATGTCCTCGCGTTCCCCATTCTGAAGAGGAGGGACTTCGCAAACTTCTAAATGGGGTCATCTCTCAGATTCAGCCAGAGTGAGTTGGTATGACCGAATCATCGGAGCAGCTTGAGCAGGTTCTTGGAAGGGTGAGACTTGACCCGACCTATCTCAACCTGTGGAGCACATTCAAGAAGATTCAACAACTAGATCTTCGCCCACCTGATGATGAGAAGAACTCACTACGTCTGGCAGTCATAGGTTCCTCAACTCTGGAACCTCTTGCAGCCTGTATCGACGTGAAGTCTCGTCTTCTCGGGCTACATGTTTCGACCTTTGTGGGTGGCTTCAACACGTACCGACAGGAAGTCTTGGACTCGAAATCAGATCTGCACAGGTCGAACCCTGATGTCGTCGTCTTGGCTGTCGATGCGTGGTCAATTCTCGACAAGGATTTCATCACGACCTTCGCCCGTATGAGTGAGCAGGAACTGATAGACAAGGCGCACGAACTGGTGGAGAGTGTGAGGAGTGTTGCAAGGGCACTAGAAGAATCCACGAGCGCCCTCATCCTTGTGAACGACTTCATCACCCCGGTGTTCTCGCCTCTTGGTATTGTGGACTCCAAACAAAGGATGGGTCTCAAGAGTTTCTTTGCTCTGGCAAATGAGGGGCTTCATGACGCCTTCTCACAGAGTTCCCGTGTGTTTGTAGTCAATCTTGACTCGATTGCCTCAGACTTTGGCAAGTCGAGGGTGATTAACTGGAACACTTGGTACAGAGGTTCCATCCCGTTCAGTGAGGAATTCACCCCAGTGCTGGCTGATGAGTACTTGCGCTACGTCCGGGCATTGAAGGGACGAGCACGAAAATGCATAGTCCTTGACCTGGATAACACCCTTTGGGGTGGTATCATTGGAGAGGATGGCATTGAGGGAATCAAGCTGGGCACGGTGTCACCTGGGATCGAGTACCTCGACTTCCAGCGAGTCCTGCTCAGTCTGTACAATAGAGGGGTCATTCTCGCTATCTGCAGCAAGAACAACTACGATGATGCGATAAGGGTGTTGAAGGAACATCCCCACCAGATTCTCAGAGAGGAGCATTTTGCAGCCATGCGCATCAACTGGCAAGACAAGGCATCCAACATAGAGGCACTTGCCAAAGAGATCAACATCGGACTCGACAGCATGGTGTTCATTGATGACAACCCTGTCGAGCGGGCTCAGGTCGCTCAGGCACATCCTGAAGTGCTTGTCGTAGACATGCCCAAGAATCCGAGACTCTACAGGGAGACCCTTGAAAACCTGAAGGTGTTCGATGTACTCTCCCTGACGAAGGAGGACATGGCCCGTGGAGAGATGTACGCCAGCAAACGCAAGCGAAGTCAGCTTGAGCAGAGTGCCACCTCAATCGAGGACTTCCTTAGAACTCTCGACCTGAAGGTACGGATCAAGGAGGTCGACGACTTTGACACTCCTCGTGCGGTACAACTCATCGGGAAGACAAACCAGTTCAATCTGACCACTCGAAGATACTCCGATGCCGAGGTGCGTCAGTTTCGAGAGTCAAGGGACGTGGCTGTCTACACCATGGCAGTGACTGACAGATTCGGTGACGAGGGTGTGGTCGGAGTGGCCATAGTCCGAAAGAGTCCTGAAGAGTGGCTGATAGATTCTTTCCTCATGAGTTGTAGAGTGATTGGTCGGTCGGTCGAGACCGCCATGTTGGCGAAGATTGTGAAGGACGCCAAGACCGCAGGCATCAGCAAGATTAAGGGTGAGTACATACCCACGAAGAAGAACGCACCGGCGCGCGACCTCTATGAGCGTCATGGATTCGGGTCACGCATCGAGGACGGTGAGGTCACGACGTGGACTCTTGACCTCGAGACTGGCACAGTAGAAGTTCCAGAGTGGATTGAACTAATCGAGGAGTAGGACATTGACAGACATCAACGACAGACTGTCGGACATCCTATCGGCAGTACTCAACATTGACAAGGACCAGATCACAGACGACCTTCGTCGCAAGGACTTCGAGGCCTGGGACTCCATGGCCCACCTTATGATCATCAGCGAGATCGAGAACGTCTTCGAGATGTTCTTTGAGGACGAAGAGGTCGTTGATATCTGGACCGTCGGAGACCTCAAACGCATTCTATCTCAGAAACTGGGGAACTAGGTCCTCTTTGGTTCCAGCCTCTGGAGAACGCGCGCTGGATTACCGGCGACCATTGTGAGGGGTGGAACGTCCTTACTCACGACCGCTCCTGCTGCAACGATGGCCCCCTCTCCCACAGTGACGCCGGGAAGTATGATTGCACCGGCTGCAAGCCATGCACCCTTGCCGATGACCACCCTCTTCGGGCCCTCATGGAAGATTCCTCTCTTCTGATGGTACGGACTGGCTCCTGAGTGGGCCATGATCTTGACCCCGGGTCCGATGCTGGCCCAGTCATGAACCTCAATGTACTCTGGATACTCTCCATCGATCAGGACTTGGAATCCCATGTAGACTCCTCTACCGATCTTGACACCACATTTCCTATACACACTTGCGCGGAACTGGTAACCTGGAGCAAACCAGGCAAGTATCCGGAGAAGTCGTCCAAGCATCTTTCCCATTGGTATCTCCTCTCTCTTCTCAGCCCCTCCGCCATAAGACTCTTCTCAGATAGTCTGAGAACACCCAGTTGTCGATATCGCCAGTGAGAAGCAGACAGAAGCTGCTGTCCCCCTTCCACTCTCCATGGCTGTTCCAGTATGTCACAGCCTCTGTGGGTGTCGCACACCATCCACCCAAGGTGTGTGCATACTCCACCACATCGCGGAGGCACGGTGCATATAGCTTCTGTCCCATCCTGATGGGGTGAAGGTCGAACATGATGACTCCCTTCGTCTGTGACACCTTCTCGATCTCCGCTTTCAAGGCCCTGCTCACGTGAGTGGGGCTCATTCCCCTGCCGTCAATCATGAGATCGTCGCTCATCACGTTGAGGGGGATGAAAGTCGTGCTCGACTCACCACTGGCAAATTGGACCTTGAAGAAGTAAGTCTTCTCTCGATGTTCCGCACGGTACCCGAATCCGCCATCCCAGACGAGACCATACTTATCGATCAACTGTGGCATGTCATCGGTGTATCTATCATAGGGCGCCCGAAACCCGGTGATTCTGACTCCCATCTTCCTGTAAGTCTGAAGACTGAGAGCGAGGTCTCTCTCCCTTTCCTCAGCAGTGAGCGATGGATAGCGGACATGGTTGTACCCGTGGCTTGCGACCTCGTGCCCCTCATTCAGGATGGTCCTGATCAAGTCAGGTCTCATTCTGGCCACTGCTGCGACTGTTGGGAACGCAAACTTACCCCCCACGTTGTCGAGAGCTTCGAACATGTTCCTGAGTATCGTGTCAAAAGAAGTGCGGTGAAGCCGCATCATCCTGTATAACTGGCGGGGAGCTCTCATTCCCCACCGCTTCTGGAGTTGCCGCACATACTTTAGCCCGGACACCTGAGGGATCACCTCAACATTGGGCTCTTGTGCATGGATGTCCTTTCATAAGAGTTCCGACATGAGTCAGAAGATTTCTGCACGACAACACTTATGCTCATCCCGGACCAGTCAGTGTCTGAAGAGAGATGAGGCTCAGTCACATAGGTATTATCGTGAAGGACATCGAGAAGAGCATACAGAACCATGCAGACCTCCTCGGTTACAAGCAACTGTCTCCCATTGTCGAGGATACAACTCAGAAGGTCCGGGTGGTGCTGCTGGGGCACTCCGAAGACGACCCTGTCAAGATAGAGCTGATCTCACCCACCACAGATGACTCCCCGGTGGTCGACGTCTTGAAGAAGCGTCAGCCAATCTATCATCTCTGCTATGATGTCGATGACCTAGAAGAGGCCAGGGCCGAGCTACGAAGGAATGGTGCAGTGCCCATCACTCAACCTGCAGAGGCTGCTCTCTTTGGAAACAGGCGCATCTGCTTCTTCTACACGAAGGACCACTATGTCATCGAGCTTGTCGAGTCCTCCGAGTGAGTCGTCTCTCACTTCGCCACAAATGCATCGGAGAGCAGATCAAAGAGGGGTTCGATGTACTTGGAGTCCATCTTACCGTAGACCTTGCAGCACAGGTCAATGAATCGGTTGGCGCGTTCATCGGCTAACTCGTTGATTCCCAGTATTTTCTTAGTCTGCTTGACTATGTCCTTTGTGAGACCCTTCGCATTCTTGGCCTCACCAAAGATGACAAAGGTGTCTTGTTCGATTCTCTGAATGAGACTCTTCACTCTGATGTCGGAGATATCGTCAGAACCAAATCCCTTTACCAGGTCCATGAGCACATCAAGGATACCGTTGTGCAATCCCGTGACGAGAGCCTCAATCTCGTAGGCCGTGAACCTGACAGTGGTCGTGTCATCTCTCATCTCCCACTTCAAGTCACTGCTTCTCGTGACCTGAATCTTCCTCTGACCCATGATCAACGGGTCGTCATAGAATCTCGAGTTGATACTGCTCTGAATCGAAGTTTTCAGGATTGCAGCCTCCGGGAGTCTGATCCTGATGGATTTCCCCCCATTTGTGACCACCAGACAGATTCCATCCGAGGGTGCAACCTTCTTGACATAGTCAGATGGCGGTGCCACAGACACCGGGGGTAGATGCTTGAGTTTCTCGGCGAGAATCCGAACCTCCTCCTCAGTGCAGACGTAGGTTTGTCTATCCCCGGAGATGTGGATGGTTCCATCGTCCAGACGCTCAAAGTCAATCCGATTACCTCCTCCGACGTCCGTTGTCTTGTGGTAGGTCTGTTTGTAACTTCTCGCTGTCTGAGCAAGTTTTTCCAGCGCGGCAGCAATCATGTGGGCCTCTCCGTAGCCCAGTGTGATCTCAGCACTCCCATCAGTGGCTCGACCAATTCCGAGAGCACCATCTTGGCGTATCTTTACGTACACATCCGTCCACCGAGTGGGTTGTGAGACTGTTTACAGAAAACTATTGCGGCTACATGCAAACCTCAATATGCCGGTCTGTGGAGTAGGTTTCGACAACAATGAGCGAAGAGGAGCCAGTCATTCATGAGCGTAGCATTGGTGTTATTGAGGAAGCACCAGTCTGTCCCTTCTCTGAAGAGGGCTCGCGCTCAGGGGACATTCTCATGCTCATCATGCTTGTGATAGTCCCTCTGCTGCTTGTTTTGTGGCTTTTCTCTCTTGGATAATCAATGATACCAGCAGACAGCGTGAGGCCATCTGCTGGGATCACGAGAACTAGATTGTGTCTTTCACATCGAATGATAGATTGCCGGCTTGGACCGTGGCAAGTCCGATATCGATTGTGTGTTCACTAGGGCTCAGCTGCTCTCCCTTTATCCTGATGGTCACCTCGACACCGACCTCAATTGGAAATGAGTTTTCCTCACTTATCTCATTCCCTGCAACCTCATTTCCTCCAGAGGCAACCACGGTCGCATCAAGGGGATACTCCTTACCGTCCACTTTGATGGGATCAACTCCTGTGACCGTTGCCTTGGAGAGCGAGTTCTTGATCTTGAATTGGAACCCGTCGTCGACATTTTCCAAACTGCCCTTCACGTAGAGCTTTCTCAATAGAAAGGTGGGAATCTGCATTGTAGTATCAGCCTCCAGATTGTTCTATCGGACCGCGTCACTGTAAGGCTCGATATATAGGTTCCGAAGGTGCGCAGATTCGCAAAACGTAATAAGGCTTCAACAACTGTCCCATCACAGACAAACTCACTGAGGACAGAGTAACATGCTTCAATTCATGGATTTCTGGGACACCTTCGGATCAATCTTTGGGCTTTTTGGCATATTCGCCGTGCTCATTCCTATCTTCATCTTTATCGTTTTCATCTTCGTCTTCAGTATGGTGTGCAAGGGTATGAGTCGTGCCAGTCGAGTGATATCACATGGGCTTACTATTGAAGCACCCTCGTTCGTGATTCCTGAACACCAGCGCGGACACGTGCGTTCAGATGGATCCCAGATGACGACTGTTCGTCTGCCAGAGAGGTGCCCTTCGTGCGGTGCTGCTATCACACAAGAGGGAATCGATTGGACCGGTCCTCTTGAGGCAAAGTGCAGCTACTGTGGTTCTACACTCCATGCTACATTCGAGCCTGTGTAGTAGCAATTTGATACGATGCACGTAATACTGACATATTAGTGCGGAGTGTGTCGGATGACCAGAGTGCGTTGGATTCCACGGATGCGTTGGCATCATAACAGGTTCCAGTGTCGCAGGTGTGAATGAGAATGGTCGAAGCTTTTGAGATGCTAGAAGACGGGTCAAGTAGCCCAGTAGTTATTGCCCGGGCTGACTTGAACAGTAACTGTGTCTACTGCATCGTGGATGAGCCGAGCAAGAGTGTATATCTCTGGATCGGGAAGGAGGCCCCTGTTAGGAAACGGTTTGTCGGGGCCCAGACTGCTAGCAGGATACGTCAGGAACAGGGCAGCGGCTTTAGAGTGCGGTCCATTGACCAGGGCTACGAGGACAAGAACTTCTATGACTCTCTGAACCTCTAGGATTTGGATCAATTGGCCCTGCCACAAGATTCTATAGTGGCACACCCTTGCCCCCGATGAGGTCAGGTGACTTGCGAGGACTGATGAAGACAGCCCGGGGCCCCGGCAATCTTGAACTGCGAGAACTTGATGACCCCACTCCTTCAAGAGATCAAGTGCTCGTTGAAGTTGCCGCGTCCGGAATCTGCGGCACTGATGTACACATCAAACATGATCAGACCTTCTACACCCCTCCTGTTGTGTTAGGGCACGAGTACTCTGGGGTCGTTGTTGATGTTGGTCCTGATGTGACAGGCGTGAATGTCGGTGACAGGGTGGTCTCTCCTGCAACTGCCTACTGTGGCAAGTGCTATCAATGCAAGACCGGCCACATGAATCGTTGTACCTCTCCGACTAAACGAATCCTAGGGACGTCCCTCGCCAACGGAGCCTTTGCCAAGTACCTTCTCGTTCCAGAGTACATAGTCCATCAGGTTCCGAAAGGTGTGACGATGGAAGAGGCGGCCCTTGCCGAACCCACTGCATGTGTTGTCCACTCAGTCATAGACAAGTCCCCCATTCAACCGGGTGATGTTGTTGTGGTCCAAGGGGCAGGGTCCATGGGTCTCTTGTCTGCACAGATCGCCAAGACGATGGGTGCTGGCAAGGTCATTATGACAGGAGTGACAGCAGATGAATGGCGGTTCGAGATTGCTCGGAAGACCGGCACAGACCTCACCATTGATGTTATGCGTGAGAAGGACGCAGTGGGTATCGTGATGGGCGAGACTGATGGCGTCGGTGCCGATGTGGTCATTGAAGCATCTGGCGCAGGTCCGGCGACCAAGCAGGCCTTTGAATTCGTGAAGGTGGCAGGACACGTCACCCTGCTCGGGATTCGCGGACGTCCCCTCGAGATCGACCTTGACCCAGTAGTGACAAAGGAATTGACGATGTCGGGCACTTGGGGCACACTGCCCGCCACTTGGGTCACCACGTTGCGATTGATGGCCTCAAAGAAGATTGATGTGGCACCTCTGATAACACACAGGATGAGTCTGTCCCAGTGGGCAAAGGGCTTCGAACTGATGGAGTCTCAGCAGGCGCTCAAGGTCCTGTTCACAGACTTCGAGTGATCTACTTTCTCGGTGCCCATGCATCGAGACAGTCCTGCACAGTGGATATGTGCGCGACAGCTGGTCCACCGCCCATGACGATGGCCACAGAGCACCCTTCCATGATCTCTTCTCTCGTGGCACCCAGTGACAGGGCCTGCTTGGTATGGTACACTATGCACTCTTCACAGGGGTTGAGAATGGAGGCGACAATACAGATGATCTCTTTGAACTTCGCAGGGAGTGCGCCTTCCTTGTGCACTATCTTCTGGAGATCTGTGAATGCATTTCTGGCATCAGGTATGTCGCGGTTCAGTGCGCCAAAGTGCTTCATGAAGCTCTTGAGGGTCTTTTCAACGTCGTCGGTCATCAGTCATTCCTCATGGTTGTTGGGTCTTCTGCACGGGTGTGCCCAGATTCCACGAAGACTGAGAATAGCGCTCTTGATATAAACGCTCTGAAGCAGTCTCTTCCTCTCTGGTCATTTCTCCCTTCCCGATTGACTCTCCGGTGCTCTCCTCTATTGCCTCGAGGATGGCCCGCCTGATTGATTGCTCGTCAATGTCCTCATCCATCGCGCTTCTCAGATTGGTGACGGTGTCCCTGTGACTGGCCTTGCAGCGGATTCGTGTTCTGTCTCTGAGGTAGACAGGTTGTCCCTGAATGGGTCTCAACACTGCGTTGAGTGTGTCCAGATCAGACTCGATGAGTAGTGTTCCATGAAGGAAAGAGACCCCGCTCCTTACCCATCCGGCAGTCCCAGTCACTTTCTTTCCATTGACTCGTATAGAATAGCGGTTTTGTACATACTCTGCCGAAACACCGAGGCTTCTCAGTCCTTTAGTGACGGCACCCACGAACATGTCGTAGAACTCCTGCAGGCGACGGGATATGAACTCACATCTCTGGTCTCCGCAGATTGTGAAGTTGAGGTTGCCCGCGTCTTGGTAGACTGCTCCTCCCCCAGTGAATCTTCGCGCAATGTGGACTCCTCGTTCCTGGCACATGGGGATGTTCACTTCCTCGTGAACGCACTGAAATCTACCAATGACGACGGCGCTCTCCGCCCTCCAGAATCGAACCGTGTTCATCCTGTTCTCGCTGTGGGCGCACACTCGGGCCAAGGCTTCGTCAATTGCCAGACTGTGGTAGATATCTTTCTCTTGGTCATCAAGCAGTCTCCACGGCATCAGGACACACAGCAAACTGGCAGAGCTTGGTCTCTGATTAGGTTGTTGTCATGCGGTCTGTGTGCCGGCAGCAAAACAAGAGTTGCCCACTGCCGGCGGAGGGGGCCTCAGGGCAACGGTGAGGCTCGGAGCAGATGTCGTATTCGAGGCTTGACACGCAAGGTGCGTGCAGGCTAAGGTGCGCCCCGTCGGATTTAAGGCCCACTCGATTCGGGCCCGGGTGCGCCACGCCGGGAACGAAGACCTGTGGTATGTTCACAGAGGACTTCCGCACTCGCGGCAGACAGTGGATCCCTCAGGATTCACAGCTCCGCACAGTGAGCATCTGTTGGAACGGGTCGTCGAGGGCGAGGTGGCCGGATTCGGTTGCTGATTCAGAACATACCTCCCACTCCTCCTGATATTTTCTAGGCCCGTCCTGTCAGAATAGAACTCGGTGTAGCCACAATCGGCACAGGTGAAAGTCTCTAGTGTTGCTGTCGAGAAGCCTGGCAGGTCTATCCTGACATGGTCCCTTCCCATGACTCTGTGTGGGCCTGCAATCTTCGTCGAACCACACTTCGGACACTTGTGACTGAATATCATCTTCTATCGACGTTGGCTCTATCATGAAGAAAGATAACTCTTAGGAATCCCATCGTTGGTACTATCAGATCTTCATCATGAACGGGTTCTCAAGGGTCTCTTTCAGTGCTGCAAGAAACTGTCCTGCCGGTGCCCCATCGAGAATCCTGTGGTCCACTGCGCAACTTGCGTTCATCATGGACCTGATGACGATCTGGTCTTCAACGACAACGGGTTTCTTCTTAATCTGTCCGAGGGCGAGTATTGCTGTTTCGGGCGGATTGATCACCGGAATGAAGAGGTCCACCTTGAACGGCCCGAGGTTGGAGACAGTGAACGTACTGCCCGTCATCTCCTCCGGTGTCAGTTCATTCTTCTTGGCACGCTTGCCCAGTGCCTTGGTCTCCTGAGCAATCTCAGTTATGGACTTCTCGTTCGCATCTCTCACAGTCACGACAATGAGACCGTCATCCGTGGCCATGGCCACCCCGATGTTGATGACATCAAACACATGCAGGTCATTTCCAACTAGTGTGGCATTGAACTTCGGAAAGCGTTCGAGTGTGTCTGCAACTGCCTTCACAATTATGTCGTTGAATGACACTCTGATTCCTAACTTCTTCTTCACCTGAAGATTGATCTCCTTCCTGAGTTGAACGACCTCGGTCATGTCAATTTCGGTTATCATGGTGATGTGAGGGTTGTGGGAACTCCGGGTCATCCTGCGAGCGATGGTTCGCCGCAGTGGGGTCATCGGCTCCACCCTCTTGACCTTCCTTTCGTCCATGACTTGAGGTTGTGAGACTGTTGTCTGTGCGGCAACGACATCTCGTTCAACAATCCTCCCCCCCGGCCCGCTCCCCGTGACGGTTGCCAGGTCTACGCCAAGCTCCTTTGCAGTCTTCTTGGCCCGGGGTGATGCTTTGATTCTACCCCCTGGAAGTGTTGGAGTGGGTCCTGCAGGCTGTGCTGTGATCACTCTGTGGGCCGGTGGTGGTGCTGCACTTGGGGCAGCCTCCACAGTGGGTTGCACGGGTTCAACAGGCTTGTTGAGCTTCTTTGGACTCACATCTGGTATCTTCTCTCCCTTCTTGCCGATGATGGCGATAGGCTCACTGATTGGTATCTCATCATTGACATCACAGAGGATCTTCAGAAGCACACCAGATTCAGGCGCCTCGAGTTCGAACTCGTTCTTCTCGCCGAAGATCTCGACTACAGGGTCTCCCTTCTTGACCTCATCACCCTCTTTCTTGAGCCACTTGAGAATGACCCCGTACTCCATTGCAACGCTCATGCGCTGCATGATCATTGTTGTGACCATATCGCTCACCTACACAACATCTCTGACAGCCTGGGCGATTCTCTTCTCATCGGGAATGAAGAACTGCTCAAGAGGCGGACTGAAGGGCACTGGTGTGTCAGGGGCGTTGACCCTCTTGATTGGGGCGTCCAACCAGTCGAAGCCCTCCTCCTGCACCATTGCAGCAATCTCGGCTGTCGTCGCAAGGGTCTTGGTCTCCTCGGTGACAAGGACGAGACGGCCGGTCTTCTTGACGGATTCTATGAGTGTCTGTTTGTCCAATGGGACCAAGGTTCTCGGGTCGATCACTTCAACGCTGATTCCTTCCTTGTGAAGCTCCTCTGCCACGGCAAGAGCCTTGTGTAGCATGAACATGGTTCCCCATAGGGTCACATCTGCCCCCTCCCGTCTTATCTTGGCCTCACCGAAGGGAATCGTGTACTCCTCATCAGGGACATCCTCCTTTCTATCGTACACGAGCTTGTGCTCAGCGAAGAGCACTGGGTTGGGGTCTCTGATTGCAGTCTTGATCAGCCCCTTCACGTCAGAGGCAAAGGCAGGAACGGCCACCTTGAGACCCGGTGTATGCATGAACCATGCCTCTAGGCTCTGTGAATGGTGTGATGCGATGTTCTTGCCACCACCGAAGACTGTCCTGATGACTATGGGCACTGATGTCTGACCCCCGAACATGTAACGCATCTTGGCTGCCTGATTGCAGACCTGGTCCATGGCCAGTGTTATGAGGTCTCCAAACATGATCTCTGCCACTGGGATGAGGCCTGTGATGGAGGCTCCCACAGCAGCACCTACTATAGTGTTCTCGGAGATTGGGGTGTCTCTCACTCTGGCGTCACCGAATTCCTCTGCGAGTCCTTTTGTGACCTTGAATGCTCCTCCCCAGTTCTTTCCGACATCCTCGCCCAAGATGAAGACTCGCTCGTCACGGAGCATCTCTTCTCTGAGGCCAGCCTTCAGAGCGTCCCTGTATGTCATCTCGACCATCTAGGCCACCTCCGCGTAGACATCCTCAAGGGCCTCTTCAGGCTCCGGAAAGTCCGATTTGACGGCAAAGTCGGCTGCCCTCTTCACTTCTTTCAGGAGCTTTTCACGTATCTTCTCCGCTTGGGCCTCGGTCAGGGCTCCTTGCTCGATGGCCAGTTTCTTGATTATGTCAACGGGGTCTCTGCTGAGCCAGTACTCAGCCTCTTCCTTTGGACGGTACTTGGCAGGATCGAATCGCGAGTGACCCTTCATTCGGTAGGTCTGGCACTCGATGAGTGTGGGTCCATCTCCCGCACGAGCACGTTCCACTGCTTCGACCGTTGCCTCGTAGACCTCGACTGCGTTGTTCCCATCAACCACCTTACTGGGAATGCAGTATCCCTCAGCTCTCTGTGCTATGCTCTGACTAGGACATGTGAGTTTGATTGGTGTGCCCATGGCGTAGAAGTTGTTCTCCACCACCCAGATGAGAGGGAGCTTCCAGATAGCCGACATGTTCAACGACTCTCCAAAGGTGCCGTTATTGGAGGCACCGTCTCCGAAGAAGCACGCCACGACGTCCTTGGTCCCACGCATCTGACAGGAGAGTGCAGCTCCCACTGCAATCGGCAGGCCCGATGCCACCACACCTGTTGCACCAAGCACTCCCACGTCGAACTGCGTGATATGCATCGATCCACCCTTTCCCTTGCATGAGCCAGTCTTCTTACCCAGTAACTCTGCCAGTGCTGCTTTCATGTCAGCTCCCTTGGCCACAACATGGCCATGACCCCGATGGGTGCTCTGTATCCAATCACTCTTCTTCAGTGCTGTGGTCACACCTGCAGCTACGGCCTCCTCTCCCAGATAGAGGTGGAGTGTACCAGGTACTAGGTTCTGCCCAAAGAGCTCCCAGACCTCCTCTTCGAAGAGTCTGACCTTCAATGTCCGAGTGTAAAGTTCCTTGAGCGTTTTCTTGTCAGTGGGCATGATGATTTCAACAACCTGCTCAAACCGAGAGCTAATGCGCGCCTCCCATTTTCATTCTACATAAAGGCTTCGAAGTGGTTTAGGGCGTGATAGCATCAAGACCACTCTGTTGAACCATGCTGACGAGAAAGCGTGATGATAATTGTGTGTTCGAATACACATCAACCTTAATCATTGATTGATGCGTTTTCTACGATAGGGATGTGGAACTTCTTCCGGGTTGCGACGACGGTTGGAATAGATTGTTTCCGCGTCCCTGCCTTTTCTCCGTGACCATCGACAGCAAGATGACTCACAAGAAGAACGTGGTCTCTGAGACTCCGTCAACCAGAGGTGCAATCAACGGTTTCTATCTGAGATCTTCTGGCGACGGTAGGGCATCCACTCTCTGCGGATCCTTTCTGAAGGAAACCTTCTCCTCGGCCTCGAGAGACTCGGTGTATAGGACTTCTCCCTCTACGATGGCGCCACGCTCGATGTAGATTGTTCTACTGTACAGGTTACCGACCCGTGCACGTTCCTCTATTCGGATGTCATCGCCGTAGAGCGAACCGGTCCTCGCCTTCTCACGGATGAGGATCTCAGGGGCCTCGACGAATCCCCGTATCTCTCCGCGTCTACCCAACCTCAGTCCGTCCGTGGCCTTGATTCGTTTGGCCTCTATCCTGCCACCAACGATGATTCGATAGGTCTCAATCGTTTCATCAACACGCACAGAACCTCCGACCTTTATCTTGTCCTGGCACCTCAATGTTCCGCCGACAGCAACGGTTCCCCCAACAGTGATCGGACCTGACAGTTCGAGGTCTCCTTCGACCTTCACGGTCCCCCCGACATCGATTGTGCCTCCTTTTCCATTCCCCTGAATCTTAACCGAACCACCGACATCGATACTCTCAAACTCAAGGTCTCCTTCGGCCTTGAAGGCACCTCCTATCTCGACGCTGCCCACTCTCGAGCCATCTCCAACCCTTCCAGAGCCGCCAACGTCGAGCTCACCAATCACGATGGCGTCGGTGGCCTTGAAGCTGCCACCTATTGACACCTTCTCGATGCTCCCTGTCGAGCACTTACCCGACCCACTAGCATCCAGTTCATTGGCCCGGATCTCACCATACACGACGACAGAACCACCTCCACTGACCCTGTCGACTTCTGCCGCTCCCTCCACCTTCACACTACCTCCACCCGTGAGACGTTGGGCCTTTGCGTCACCACTGACCTTGATGCTCCCCCCAGCGCGCGCTGAAACGCATGTCAGGTTTTCTTCAACACTCAATGTTCCGCCGACCTCAAACTCCTTGGCCGAGGCATTGCGGCCGACAGTAAGACTTCCCTTCTTAATTGACACGGATGATGTGACGTCCAAGTCCTGTGTGATCGTAATGGTGTCCCTGCTCTTACAGACGATGCTGCCGCATCGCAGAGAGCCCTCGAAGACAGTTTCCCCTGTCAAGTAGAGGGTGCCCGAGACCACAATCTCATCGCCCTGTTGGGGAACCACTGTCTCGCAGTTCTTGATCTCGGCATCTCCTTCAATCGTGCCGAGTTCCAGTGTTCGTTCGTTCTTGAATTCGTGTCTGTCAGCCATTCTGACTTGCACCTCTGGTAGTTGTATCCGTTATCCCGTCTGTTTTATGGAACGAGGCACGACGACGACGAGATGTGAATATATAAAGCAAAGCCACGATCTGTTACCACCTTCTCACATCCCGACGATGGGGTCAGGAATAGGGACTCCCACAAGAGTCGCCATCTTCTTGTACAGTTTGAGGTACTGGTGTCCGCGAACAGTCACCTTGTAGACGCGCATTCCATCGTCGTCGTCTTCCTCGAGCAGGCCTCTGCTCACCAGATTACCAATCGACTCCTTTGCCCTGTCGACCGGCATGTTAGTGGACCTAGCAGCTCTTGTCAGCGGACACAGTCCCCAGATGTAAATCGCCCTGAGAAGTTCAGCGTAGATGTCGTATCGTGTGCGCTTCTGAAGCTCCTTCCTCTTTCTCTTCCTCTTCTTGGTCGGTGCTTCATCGCTCCCTTCATTGCTCATACTGAACAACCCGCGATGGATGGCCCTCATCAATCCTGATAAATTCACTGAACCGAGCGAACCTGTCGGGATTATGAACGAGCAAGCCTTATGAAACGGCGAACTGGTTCCAGTAGAGAGTCGGGAGTCCAATGATCAGACATCTGTACATTGTGAAGCGTAACGGAGACGTACTATACAGAAGGTCTTACGAAGGCGAGACCAGCAAAGAGACCCTTGAGATACCGTCCTTTGTAAAGAACAGTTCCGTTCTCTTTCACTCCCAATCTAGCGTGTCTTCCGAGCGGGCATACACACTCGAACACAATGATGACCTCTGGGTCTATGCGTTCTTTCACCCGTTCTCTCTCCTGGCCTTGGCCGACAGGGACCAACCTCTCCCCCCTCTGAAGAACATGATTCTCTCACTGGGACGTGCGATTCTCCGGCAATTGGGAAATGTCGCTGAGAGCTGGGAGGGGAGCATAGCCGAGATCGTGGACCTGAACGATATCTGCGACGACTATGTCGCCCTCGATCTGAAGCCCACGCGCAAGTCGATGGTGAAGAAGCTGCATAAGATTGTGAACTCGGCTCTAGAGCGTCCAGAGATTGCCTTTGTGGGTATCTTTGACTCTTCAGGAAAGATGATCTGTGGGAACGTTCCTGACATTCATCTGTTCAGACTCGAGGTGGAGATCACTCAGGGGTCCATCAAACCCATGGTAGACATCGCGCCCACCTCCATCAGTACTGGTGAGGGGAAGATGCAGATGTTGAGAGTGAACTCCCTCACTGTGGTTGTGGCCGCTCTACCCGACGAGAGCCCTCTGCATGCAGTGGGTGTCATTGGAGAGGTGGCCCACCAGGTCAACAAGATCCTCTCATGACCTGTCTCGTCCGGTCGAAAGAAAGAAGTAGCTATGGCACAAGACAGCAGGCAAGAGCGAGGTTTGACCATGCACATCGTCGGCATCTGTGGATCTCCGAAGCAGGAGAAGTCCAGCACAAGATTCTTGCTCAACAAGGCATTAGAGGCCGCTGTTGAGGCGTTTCCCGAGAGAGAAGTGACAACACAGCTTGTCAATATCACTGACTTTCAAATCAACCATTGCACAGGGTGCGACTCCTGCGTCAGAAAGAAGCCGTGTCCTGAGAGTGCAAAGGACGACATGCCCAAGATCGAGGAGATCGTGAGGAGCGCTGACGCGCTGATAATCGCAGCGCCCTCCTACTTTACCTCGGTTCCGGGTGTGTTGAAGGACTTCATCGACAGGTCTCGGGCCATGAAGATGTTGGACCACCAATTGCAGGACACGGTCTTTGCGGCCCTCACATACGCCGGTCTACGATATGGCGGTCAGGAACATGTGGTGGATGTGCTGAATAGATACGCCCTGGGGCAGGGCATGATTGTTGTGGGCTCAGTGGGAAGTCCTGTGAGGAATGGGACCTTTGGGTCTGGTAGCATGCAGACCGATGAGGGTTCCTGGCGTTCCGCAAAGAGTGACGAGTTGGCGATTGAGGGAAGTATGCTTGTGGGGCGGAGAGTTGCTCAGGTGGCACGCCGACTGAAGACTGGTGAGATTACGTCATGAAGGATGCTGGTCCCGGTCTTGTTCAACTCTATACCGGAAACGGTAAGGGGAAGACTACCTGTGCCCTTGGTGCCGGTCTCCGCGCAGCTGGTCACGGATTGAACGTGCTCATGATCTCCTTCATGAAGGCAAAGGTCGCCAGCCGAGGGGACCATGAAGATGTCAATTACGGTGAGTTTCGGAGTATAGAGGGGATTCCGAACTTCACCATAGTGCCTGTGGGGCGTGAGACCTTCGTAGACAAGGAAGACCCGGACCCCGTCGACATTGAGATGGCACAGAAGGGTCTGAGGATGGCTCAGCGAGCCCTTGAGGAACACACTTGTGACGTCCTCATCCTCGATGAGATCAACGTCGCTGTCGAGTGGAATCTCATATCCCTTGAGGACCAGCTATCTCTCATCATGATGAAGCCACCTGATGTCGAATTGATCATGACTGGTCGTTACGCCCGGCCGGAGGCGATAGAGGCGGCAGACCTCGTGACTGAGATGAGAGAGATAAAACACTACTATGCAACACGCAAGATTCTGGCAAGGAAGGGATTCGAGTTCTAGTCATCGAAACGAACAGTTAATATTGGCCTCTCGAATGGCTGACCCGCTCAATGAAGGAGTCGCCCAAGATGGCCAAGGATAAAGCGTCAGAGATTGACGAGATTCGGAAAGCCAGAGAGGAATGGGAGAAGAACACCCTGTCCCCTCATGAGGTGAAACATCCTCAGAGGCGTAAAAAGTTCGTCACCACTTCAAGCAAACCCGTGAGGATTCTGTACACTCCGGCAGACATACCTGACTTCGATTACCTGAGAGACCTGGGTTTTCCGAGCCAGTACCCGTACACACGGGGTGTCCAGCCCAATGCCTACCGTGGTCGACTTTGGACCATGAGGCAGTTTGCGGGGATGGGCACTGCTGAAGAGTCCAATGCCAGATACAAGTTCTTGCTTGCCAATGGCCAGACAGGCCTCAGTGTCGCGTTCCATCTACCTACCATCTTTGCTCGGGACTCCGATCATCCTTTCTCGTTGGGCGAGGTCGGAAAGCTGGGTGTTGCTATCGATACTCTTGCAGACATGGAGATTCTGTTCGATGGAATCCCTCTTGACAAGGTCACTACGTCGATGACGATTAATGCACCCGCCTCGATTCTGCTGGCCATGTACATGGTTGCTGCCCAGAAACAGGGAGTGTCCTCACACCAGATTGGTGGCACGATCCAGAATGACCTGCTTAAGGAGTACATGGCACAGAAGTCATGGATTCTGGCTCCTGAGCCCTCTCTTCGCATCATCGGTGACATCATGGAATACTGTGCCACGAACATCCCCCGCTGGAATACGATATCTATCAGCGGATACCACATTCGTGAGGCGGGGTCGACAGCCGTTCAAGAGCTGGCATTCACTCTCCTCAACGGAATGGAGTATGTGAAGGTCGGCAAGGAGCACGGTCTCGACGTTGATGTCTTCGCCCCTCGTCTCTCGTTCTTCTTCAATGCGCACAATGACATCTTTGAGGAGGTTGCCAAGTACCGCGCAGCCAGACGCATCTGGGCCCGGGAGATGAAAGAGACCTTTGGTGCAAAGAAGGAGAGGTCTCTGTGGATGCGATTCCATACCCAGACCGCAGGCTGTTCTCTCACAGCTCAACAACCCATGGTGAATATCGTGCGGACCGCCTATCAGGCTCTTGCTGCAGTCTTGGGTGGCACCCAGTCTCTCCACACCAACAGTATGGATGAGGCATTGTGTTTGCCCACCGAGGACGCTGTCAGGGTCGCTCTCCGCACTCAGCAAGTTCTCGCACATGAGAGTGGCGCGGCCAACACGATTGATCCGCTCGCAGGTTCTTACTACGTGGAGGCCCTGACGAACGAGATGGAAGAAGAGGCCTACAAGTACTTCGACAAGGTGGAGTCTCTCGGCGGTGTTGTGGCTGCCATTGAGAAGGGCTTCTTCCAACAGGAGATTGCAAACGCCGCCTACCGGTACCAGCGTGAGATTGAGAAGAAGGAGCGCATCATTGTCGGTGTCAACGAATATGTGCAGGAAGATGAACAGATCTCAATTCCTGTTCTCAAGATTAGCCCTGAAGTGGAGAGGAGTCAGGTCGAGCGACTGAATAGAGTCCGACGAGAGCGTGACAACAAGAAGGTGGAAGAGGCCCTTGACGGACTTCGAAAGGCCTCTGAAGGGTCCGAGAATGTCATGCCCCATATCGTTGCTGCAGTGAAGGCCTACGCATCAGTGGGCGAGATATTCCAGATCTGGCGAGACCTCTGGGGTGAATGGGAAGAACCAAAGATCTTCTAGTCCTCGTCTCTCCTCTGCACTGGTTTCGCATGGAAACCATTATAATACCCACGTATCACGGCGGCCTTAGACCATCAATGGTCCATGAATGATTCTGGATGACGATATGGAATGAACAACGACTGCCCCGACGGAACATGCAGGTTGAAGATTCTAGAGATTGACCGAGCACTTGGCCATGAGAATAACGAGTGGGGGGTTCTACTCAAATCATCAGAGAACACTGAAGATGTGAACAACGCCCTCCGTTTCTGTGAGGTGTTCCACCTTGAGTCAAAGGTCAAAGTGACGCATGAAGGCTACACAGTTCTCTTCCGAAGTGATGTTCCCAACAAGAGACCACACCTTGGCATCTAGGCTCTCGGGAATCCCTGCACTATCGGACTCTTCGAAAGACTGCCAACACAATGCCACAACAGGCAATCTGAGTTGTGTTCTATCACTATCGACTCTGGGTTTATGCTGGGAAAACAGGCTTGTTTCGTCAACGTTAGTCATGGTGTGACTTGTTCCGTCGGTAGGACTTCTTCTCCCAATCAATCCCAGTGTGCCTGGAAGAAGAACTGAACCAATCATGGAAACCGGAGCCATGGTCCGATACGGCACATTTACGGAGTCACAGGAAACGTATCGTCTGACCATATATGGAGATTCGGAACGGAGCAACGGTTATCCCACATAGATTATTACATCTCGTGCAGTTTCTGTGAAACCGAGGTGTGCACGTCTTGTCTGGGCACAACATCCAAGCGATTCTGATCAAGGAGCGTGGAGGTATTCCCCTCTTCTTCATGAAGCTCGATCCCAAGGCACAAGATCTCGACCCAATCCTCGTGTCCGGATTCTTCACGGCCATACAGAGTTTCTCAAAGGAGGTCATTGAACGAGACAGCCCCATTCTCCAGGTCAACTACGGCGCCCGGCTGTTCACGGTGATGACCGGGAAGACCACGGACCTTGTGGTGGTCAGCATGGGTGAGTGGGTCGAAGAGGTCACACCGGTCCTTCAGAGTCTTCACGAGGAGTTCGAAACAATATGGCTGAAGGGGATGTCGCAGAAGAAGAAGGATTCTCTGAAAGTCGATACTGCATTCCCCAAGTTCCGCGAGGGTGTGATTCAGAACCTCTCCTTTCGGAAACTGTCAGGAAGTTGGGTCCCCCTTCTGGTTGAGAGTGACGATGACACGAGCGTGTATGGGGACAGCGTTCTTGAACCGTACATCGACGGTGTTCGAAGCATCGACGACATCGCTCGGGAGAGTGGCCTTCGGCAACCAGACGTGATCAGTGAGATAAACCGTCTATGGGCTCTAGGTGCCATCAAGTTTGGCAGCACTCTGGGCAAAGCCGATATCGTTGTGTCCAACTCCAAGATAGACCGGTTGATGCAGGCGACATCCCCTCTGCGTGCAGAGCTTGGCAGAAAGAACCCAGATGCCCTGACCTTGCTGCCTCGTCTGTCTGCTCTCTTTGACGGACGGCGGACTGTCGGGGCCATTGTTGAGTCATTATCTGATATCAAGGCGGAGAGTGAGATTCTTCAAGTGATGGACAACCTCATGGAGGTCGGAGCCATCACTGCCCTGTCCCCGGAGAAGAGGCGGATTCTCCTTGTGAAAGAGGCCTTTGAACTGGCAGTCAGAGTCTGCGAGGTCCTCTACTCCCCGGAGGAGGCTCTCACTTGGTTGAATGAATGCCTGGGTCGTGTACAGGCTCCGGAAGTCGCAGGGGTCATCAAGGTCACAGGGTCAGATTGGGTCATTGATTACGATTCACGCCTCTACGAAGGCCTCGACCCACGAACCCTGATGGATCTCTACGCAGAGTGGATGAAGCTGCTCGCTCAGTTCGTTTCGGCTCTCGATCCCAATCGATTGACCAAATACGCGGAGGCACTGACTGACGCATTTGACGGTTATCTGTTGGGGAGATACTCACAGAACGATCTTGAGGGCTTTGAGGAGTTCTCCTTCTGGTTAGAACTGAATTGTGCAAAGGCAGGAGGGACACACTAGAATGCCAGACGAACTGGGTCCTACTCTGAAGGTCGCCGACATACTGAGCCGGAGGGGTCAGACCATCTACGGACGACGCACCATTGTTGATCTCTGCGCTAGGACTGGCGTGGCATTGACGAGTGGATATGACGCTGAACTCGGTCCGGTGGACTCGGAAGAGTCACTCATGGATTTCATTATCGAGTACTCGAAGTTGAATCCCGCGGCCAAGATGACCGTCTTGATCCTGTCTGAGATATGTGGCCTGTCCATCCCCAAGGAACTGCTGGGGAAGAAGAAGCGGATCGCTGTCATTGCAGGAGTTCTTGAGTCTCTCTCTGACTTCACTCATGACCTCTCAAGCCGTCTGAAAGGATGAGTGGTTGAGTTTAGAAACATTGAACTAGCTGGTAGTATACTTCACAGGTCGGTCGGCGCTTGACATGACTCCCCAATTTCTCTACAAAGTGGTCACAGTCGGTCCTTCAGCCGTGGGCAAGACTTCAATCATCTTACGATACATCACCGGTACGTTTCGCGAGTTTTACACACCTACTCTCGGCGCCGATTTCTCGATAAAGAACATGGAGTTCGGAGATACCAAGGTCCGCCTCCAGATCTGGGATCTTGGCTCACAGGACTTCCTCGGCCATGTGAGGGCTGGATACTACCACGGGGCGCGAGGGGTCCTGTACATGTTCGATGTCACGCGCCCGGAGACACTGGAGGAGCTCTGGGATTGGAAGAGAGAGGTGGACAAGCATGCCAAAGGTGTAGAGAGTCTGGTGGTCGCAAACAAGACTGACTTGAAGGCTGAGCGAAAGGTCACGAAACGCCAAGGGAAGGCCCTCGCGAAGAAGTTCGGGGCCGACTACATGGAGACCTCGGTCAAGCTCAACCAGGGCGTGGAAGACGCCTTCACCGTGATAGCCAAGGCGATAGTGTCGAAATGACGCATCGTTACCGGGTCAAAGCCTTCCAATACGACCAGGGAAAGCTATACCGAGCACGTTTGCCAATACCGTTGAGGTCACTCTCGTCACAACACCTTCTCCGGGCTCAACGCGTGGCCCCTCTACTACCAGCGAGATGGAGAAACCAATATCCTCGTTGTGCTTGAGTGACTGTTCCCTCAACAGATCAAGAATCCTGCTTACTCTCCTACTATAGCCGACATCACTCTCTCCATCTCTTGCATCGATCCGCAGGTTCACGTCGAAGCTGTCGAAGACCACCACGTGTTTCAGAGCACCAAGTCGGCTGAGGATGAAGGGAAGCCTATTCTGTTCGTCCCTCCTCTCAGTGGACTCGAGTCTGAGTCGAGCATCATAGTGTGGCTGTCTTATCTTTATCCTGTAGGAGACGTCACTGGGGGCTATCATGTTCCTGACCATGTCAAAGGGGAATGCAAGCATCAGCGGCTTCACGTTCTTGGGGCCTATCCACCACTGGTCCTTGAGACCCTGGTCTGACCTGACAGAGTTCAGTGTGTCTGTCACGATTGCTCTCTCGCACAGTAGAAACTTGTTCTTCTGGGCCCTGTGCGACACGTTACCGTCCAGTGAGACCGCCCACTCTCCAGTGAATCGCTCCAGAATCTCACCCGCCTCGAAATCCTCAATGAACTTGGCCGTGTGCAAGTCCAACACATCATCGCGGAAGCTGGCCTCTGACCTCTCAAGAATGAAGCGGCATGCACATTCGACGAAATCAAATCGCTTGAGCCAGTCCGAGTCCATGGCTTCCTTGAGTTCGCCCTTTGACGGAGGTTCTAGAAGTTCATCGAGTGTGAGATCCGGAAAGGCGTTGTCCACGAGAAAAGCGAAGGACTCCTGCCAGATATCCAAGACTCTCAGGTAGGAGTCAAGGTCGATGTTCTCGTCCACCTGTTGTGCGGCCTTGTTCAGTCGTGTCAGAATATCATCGGTAAGAAGTGCGTAATCTCCAATCAGCAACTGGCACACTGACTCAAACGACTCAATTGCGGTCAAATCTCCCACTGACACGTTCTTGGCCCGTGCATATTTAATGTTTTGCAGATTGAGCCTGCTCCTCGCGACCTGACCCAGTAGACAATCACCATGATCTCAGGTAGTCATCAGGGCCAGCAATGAGCACCCAGCAGGCCTTGCCTAGAGACTCGGTTGATGCGATCAGACCTCTCTCCTCCATGTTCTGAAGGTGATCTTCGAACTCTGCCCGCGTGACTTCGATTCCTCTCGTCAGCATCTGGAACTTGAGATACAGTGTGTCCTCGAACT
>Ga0164310_10000015_pt1 | contig 89970 bp, 81 predicted proteins | sample GuaBasSedimGuay1_FD_121795 | JGI IMG/M metagenome (GOLD analysis project Ga0164310, IMG submission 121795) | Subseafloor sediment microbial communities from Guaymas Basin, Gulf of California, Mexico - Guay1, Core 4569-9, 0-3 cm | ecosystem: Environmental > Aquatic > Marine > Hydrothermal vents... | reverse complement strand
GACACATTTACATGAGACGTGGGACGAATACAACAGGCGAACCCAAACCCACTCGACATATCACAAGAGATTTCCGGGAGGTTTATTACGTCGGTGTTATTTTGATACTTCCATACGCGTTCGTACGTATCGGCCTCTGAACCACTTACCTGTTGAACACCGACCGCCGTACCGTCATAACGGCCAGCACTATAATCTACGAGAGAATCTGCGAGAGAGTTTGCCTCACTGGATAGCATAAATGTGATGTCGTCGTGCCTCAAGTTTGTGACGGATGTCGCTTTCCATAAAGCCAAATCAAACATTGTAAAAGTATTCGGCCGAACATTTTTCTTTTCGCCGCTATCCGTCGAGTCTTCCACAAGCAATAAATCAGCAGAATTAACGACACCTTTTTCTGTAATACTACTAATTTCACTTGCAATATTATCATGAATTGCGGTTGTATCAGAACCCGCACCAGTATTATCGTCGACATATTCTTTGTCAGCCAATGCTTCATCATTAGATCCCATATCACTATGATTTTCATAACGAGCGGGTCCGTTAAATTGAATAGTTCCATCGCTTAATATTTGTTTTTCTTGTGCCATTTATATTTTACTCACTAAGTTCAGTTATTTCAATTGTAGCCAACCAATTCACATTATTCGAAGCGTCTCCTATTGCTTTTATTGTCAATGCATCATTGCTATTGTCTGCATATATATTACAGTCCCATGTAGAGTCTTCTTCCGCCACTATAGTCTTACCAACACTTCCGACTAAGGATACTACTCCTCCCGTATTCTCTATCATTCCTACAAATTTATATCCGGCGGATTCATTTGCCGTTCCATCTCTAGCGACTACATGGATTGTAAATATCCATGAAGTATTATTTGGAATTACTATATAATCAGAACCATTTATGAGAAGGTTGTATCCCTCCTCATCATCATCGGTAGTTGTTACTGTTGCCAACAGCCTACGGTATTGAGCACTACCTCCAAAATCTGTTCCATGTGCATGTTCGTTGGTAAGAGATGTTGTTGCGTTGTCTCCTTCCGCTACTGAATTGTTGGCATTTGCATTATTGGCATTTCCACCCAATACTACGGCCCTATCTCCGTCTGTTGCGTCAGTCGTTCCACTCACCCCTCCAACAATTACGGAGTCGGGTCCATAAGCATCTCCATTAGATCCACCAACGATTGCAGATCTTGCCCCAGAAGTATCATTCTCTATTCCTCCACCAATGAACGAATCATCAGTGACTGCTGTATGTCCATATCCACCAATAATGCCAGAGCGATTTCCTGATGCAGTATTTCCAGGAGGTGCTCCACTAGCCTCTCCACCACCAAGAACAACAGCATAGTCCCCTGATGCAGTATTATCTCCACCAATAGAGGCAGATGATATTCCTGACGCAGTAGAATTTCTTCCCATAGCCAGAGAATGAGAACCACTAGCAACATTTGCTCCGAATCCCCTGGAATCTTCATACCAGGTGCTGTTAGAATCACGCCAAACTAATCTTAACCATGATTCTGAATCCGTGCATTCAAAATTCCCTTTTAATTGGACTGTCCAGCCAGATCCAGTAGCAGCATCTGCCAATGTATATGTGTAAGTATCAACTATGAATAATAGTAATTCTTCGCCATCAGTTGTGCCTGCAGATAAATGTGAATTAAGCGTTCCGTTAGAACCATCAGCAATAAATTCTACTGTCGCGCCACCGCCACTACCACCGGAAGCAGCGGCCCACCTTGGCTCTAATACTCCACCCCCAATATCAACGACAGTCAATACATAGTCTTCTGTTCCTATGGCGAGACGAGTTCCTACTGTGGCATTTCTATATATGACATCTCCACGAGTTGTCATTGGAGTTACATCAGAAAAATCTACGCTATGAGGATTGTTGGTTAGCCCTCTATGTGTAGTATTTGCAGCCACATCTGTCGCTATATCTATTCCGTCAACTGTTCCGCCAACAACTATATTACCACTTACATCCAATTCTCCATCAATATCTACGTTATTATCTATTTGAATTTCATCATTCCATATATATCCTAATGAAATTTGAGATACTGGAAATACTATAATGGTAGTATCTGAAGATTTAACTCCCACCGCTTCTGCTAAATAGGTTGTTGGTTTTGTAACTGTAAGAGTTCCGTTGGTTGACGAAGAATATATTGGGTCTCCAATAGATCCGCCAGAAACTGTAATATTCATTAGTCCGCAAACTACTACTCTTGCAGTTCCGCCTAAAGAGACACTGTTTTCTACAACTCCCAATACTTTATTATGATTGGCTTCTGTCTGGGAATTAAATGCAATTATATTGCCACTACTATTTATCATTACCACCTGCCCTGCTGTTAGGGCACTTCCAGCGGTTTTTCTTATTTCTATCTGTTGGGAAAATAAGTCTTGTACTTCCATTCCTGCCGCGCCGCCAGGCTGCACAAACATTGATCTTGGGGCGGATATTAATGAGTCTTGATAAGGGAGGGAAACTTTGTATGTTCCGACGTCTAATGTATGTCTAGTATTTGTGCCGTCTGGATCGGCTGTATAAAATTTAAGTGTTACCGATGAAGAAGTTGCCTGTCCTGTCACTGCAGTCAGTAGGCATAGAATCTGATTTCCAGCATCATTTTCTATTGGCTCTCCAGTATCTGCATCTATGAGAGGACATAAATTCTCGACATTTCCATCATCGTCAGTTACCATTTCATTTGATAGAGTGCTATCTGTCACGGCACATATATAAGAATCCACATTATCTGCCGTAGATTCGCCATCAATTGCTAACGATTTATTTGGAAGTATTGCTAATGGACCCCACGAATTAGCACTGCTGGATAATGTTATGGAAGTACTGGAAAAACCAAGTCTTCTTATTACTCTTTTATTTACAATATCATTAAGTCCGGCAGATGCGCCTCCATTATCAGATACTATTTGATCATACCAATTTCCGCCAGTCCCATTAAGTGTTCGTCTAATCGCCGAAATAATATTGTCGATATCGTCGGCCAATGTCATCGGATCGGCTATTGTATCTCCGTAAGTTCTCTCGAATGCAGATGATGGTGATTTTGTATCATCATATCGCCCTTGATTATTAATTTGCCGGCGAGGATTTATTGGATTTGTCGTTCTATTGGCCATTTATATATACTCCGGTATTTCAATATAGAGGTGATCCTCTGCGTCAATGTCGAATCCAAGCATTGCTCCACTACCATCAATCCATGTAATGTCATTGCTTCCCGTATTATCCCAATATGCAGCCGTAGGAGACCATGTTCCAGATGCATAATGCAATGTATTACACTGATAGTAATTACCGCTATAAGTAACTCTGTCGCCAATTCCATATGCAAGTAATGGAACCCACGGTTCTGCAATTTCTTTTCTGAGGAGAGATCCGTTGAACCATGCTTTTGAATAATTATCATAGGCGAAATCGGCTCTTTGTTCCGGCCAATTAAATCCCGCCTCAGGAGTTACGTAATAACCACTTGCTCCTGCTTCAACATCAATTCTATTTCCACCAGAAACTGTTGCTGTAAAATCAATGTGAGTGCTTCTTAAGTCAAGGAATCCAGATGGAGTTGTTGTTCCCGAAGCATCTATTGAGGTCAACGCATATGTGACTCTCAACTCTTTTTTCTCGGCGATTGTAAGATCTGGCCACATTTCGAGTGGTAAACCACCTCCAATTCTTATAGATGAGGCGCTTCTCTCCATAATATATTCTGATGGAAGTGATCTCCCGTTGATGAATGCTTCTATGGAAGTTGGCAACCATTGTCCACTCGGACAATAATATGTCGTATGTCCACCATCTTGTGTGCCAAGTGGTATTTCCATTGCTCTATGTGCATGTCCGGTTATGAAGTCGCCCGAAGCATCAACAAAATCATCCCACACATCTTGTACGGTAGATTCTATTTCTGCCGTTGGATCGACAACCGAATCAACATCAACCCTCAATGCTTGGAGTGTGCTATCAAGAATAGATATTTTGGTATTTTGATTGTCAACAATCGCTTCAAGTGCGGCTATTTGACTCATGAGTTCTTGATTTGTTGCCATATATTAGCCTTCTGCAAATTCTTTTATGCCCTCGATCTTGGAAAGAGGGTTCTGGAATATAATTATACCTGTTTGTCTTATTTCGTCAAGGTAATTTAGATGTAAATACATTTTTATATCTGGATATAATCCTATGTTAGTATATCCATTTAATTCACTTATAGTATAGGCGCTTGGAATAAGTTGTCTTAATCGCATATCATTATTGAGATTGGCAGTAAATAACGGTACTTTATATGTGATTAAAATTTCTTGAATACTACTATCCGATAATAATATTGATTGTGACTGTGAATCATAAATAAAAAATCCATGAGGAAGATTTGAATGGGTAAATGTTACTCCAAGTCTTGCTCCGCCAACATTAAATTCTTCTAATGGTTGTCCCGATAATGTTTGAACTTCAATTTTACCAGGAATTGCCGCTTTATCTAATTCAAATCTATAGAAATTCCCAATGGTTGATGGTTCTGCCTTCTTTATATTGCTTACTTCTTCCTCATCTATGTCTATCCATTCATTTGTGACATGATTCATAATTCCGACTTTGGGGTTTGGATCGGCGAATAGATCGTAGTCAGAATCAGATGGCCCGGTTATAGTTCCTGCCAAAATCTGGGAAATAGACATACTTGACTGTTCTATTTGCACCCATATATAACCTTGATTGCTTGTAAGGCATATTAATTTATCAAGAGTATGTGTAGTTCCTGCGGAAATTCCGGTGAATGGATCATAAATATGTAGTTCCGACACGTCTGAATCCACCGGAGTTGTATCTGTCCTACTTATGGTCACCCCGATTGGACGTCCACATAATGGTTCTCCGTTAGTATCAAGGAGGCGAGCAGTGGACATAATTGGTATACTAGATGGTTCTTGTGGTGAAATCATTACCATGAAGTCTCCGCAAGTCGAATCCATGTATTGGTTGCTACACATACATATAAATATGGCGATGTATAACACGCGTCCCCTGCCGAACCTGTGGTGCTGGCAGTCATTGGTGTTGCTGGAGGGGTTATCCAATTAACAAGAAATCCTTTTGGTATTTTATTTCTCGTTACCGAATCGGCGGATAATTTACTTTCAGTAACATTAAAGTCTTTAATGGCTCTTGTTACAATAACGCCGTCTCGAAATTCTTCGGGACTATTTAATAGTCTATCAGTCATTTTTATGCATCCTCATCAAAGTATGTTAGTTTGACCCCGCCATAAAAGCCCGGATCATTATCGTCAATGTATGTAATTCTATGTGGTCCAATGTATCGCGCACTTATCCCGGATGGTGTTGGATGTTCGTTTCCAGACAAACTTCCATCACCAGATACAAATTCCATATATTCCATTAGATTGTAAAAACCATTGGTTAGTGCATATGATAATGTTTTGCCGGGGTAATTACCAATATCGAGATTGCCTGTTTCCAATTCTCCTACAGATTGGATATGCCAAGATATGATCGGAATAAGTTGTCTTATAAATTCACCGCTATCAAATTCTCCGGAAGCGGTAAAAAATACATCTTCAAGAAAATCATTTTTCTGAATATCGGACATGGTCTTCCCGGACATAAGTTCTGCGACTTCTGCCGAGCCTATCTTATCGTGTAGAGATTGGAATTGTGAAATAAATTGAGTAGATGGATTTGTATCCATATAACCCTGATTGTTTCCGCCGACAAATGATTCGAGATTTATTCCATAATCATCCACAACACCTTGATCTACAATTTTGTTCCCAACATCTTTATTATGTACCTCTTTGACTATTTGGCTATAAATATCTACACCTGGGGCAACATGCCAATCGCCGCTTGCAGGCGGTCCAGCATAATAATTACGGTAAGTCGCGACATCAAATATTTCGTTAAAAGAAGACAAGCCCGTCACACCCTGCCCTGTGACAATACCATAGGGATTGGGCACATTGGGAAATTCGCCGGATTGGGTCCCATTGCTCCATGCGATTTCCCAATCAGAAGTATTTTTATTCCAATAATACCATGTGTTTTCGTCTTTGACATAAAATACGCCATCGGACTCATCTCTTGTAACGGTGGTTGAGAAAAACTCGCCATTCTTTTCGGGTAGATCTGATTTTGTTGCATAAGTTCCATATTCGGGCATAATGGATCGCCATAATCGTCCGCCTTTTTGCCGACTATTGTCTCCGACTAGTTGATACATTCTGTACCTCATGTATCTTAGTTTCGACAAGAGCCATGGCATAGATCCATAATCAGACGGTCTTCCCAGATTGGTGTCCATTTCATTGATGCGTTTTCGCCAATGAAAATCTGGTGTGTCTGGATTATACATCAAACTATTGTCAACCGGACTTAATTCGCCGGAAGCAAAGGGATTATCTTGAACCGGCCAAGCGGCACCCCCAGAAGGAGTTATGTTTGATCCATTTTGTATTGTAAAATCGAATGCCAGACTTCCTGATGCCGTAGGAATGTCAGTTTCAAATCCGCCAATACTTCCATATGTGAGTCTATGTAGGTAATTAAGACTACGGGATAAATATACCATTGTCTTTTGGGCGACATCCCGTGAGATGATATTTAAATCTCCGCTGGCAAGATGTGTAGTTTCTACAGTCATCGTTTTCAACTCATTGTCAGTAGCCCATAACGGATTTGTCGGATTGACAATTGTTCCTGAAGCGTCGGCAAGACTTCCATCGTAATCATCATCCGACCAGACCGGAGCAATAATAAGATTTGTACTTGCATTGTATGCTTCTGTGTAATATGTACTAAATACATCTGCGGCGGACAAATAGGCATTGGCGCCGGTAACTGTTGTTAAATATCCAGAAGCAGTTGTCGGGGCTGATAAGTCGTCAATAGTATCGTCTCGACTTAAGTCAATAGATACGCCGGATTGCCCCGTAGTGGCATTTATACTGCCTCCAGTAGCATATCCATTTACGAATACAGGATCGCCATCATAATTATCCCAATAGGTCATTGGAGACCATGCATAACTTTTTAGTTTTGGTAATTCTCCCGAAGGAATCCCAATCGTTGTATATGAATTAAAAGAGTTTCCATCTATTGTGCCCGATCCGTCAAGTTGATTTCCCCATTCTTCAATGGCGGTTTCAATGTCGCCGCTTGTTATCCCGAGTGTAGATTCTTCTTGTTTCACGATATCCCATAAATAATCGAGTCTAGACAGGGCGGAATCACCAACCATGATTGGAGATCCGGATAATGCCCTATTGGTTTCTCCTGAAGTGTCAATAATGTAAGTTGTGTAGTAATCAATGAGATATAAATTTTTTAAGAAATCTTCATGCCATGCAGATTCGGCGTCTCCATCATCAAATACAGATAATCCTACGATTGCTCCGCTTGCCGATGTAAAGGGGTTTACCCAATTCTTCATAAGCCCACTAGCTGTGGCACTACCGCTTGCTGTAGCATTGAATAAATCTTTATAGATATGATAGGACATAATTATTTTTGCCGTTCTGTTTCTATTCTTTTAATTTCTTTTTCAACAGATTCTTTGATTCCTTCTTCGGACTTTTCCACATATTCGGAATTATTTACTCGCTCATCATCGGGAGGACAACTTTCGACAATTGATTCTTCGAACAAAAGTTTATAGAATTTACATTTTGCTTCAAGAGATGCTATTTCGTCCATTATAAATATCTCTTATCTTTGTCAGTATCGGATATATATCTTAATGCAGCCGAGCCACCAGCATCTTCAAATGTTACTCTGTGCGGATTGGTTCTGTCGGCTAAATGGGTGTCGAGTTTCTCGGCTATACCGGCAATAGTTGTGAGTAGCTGATCTCGCATCACTATTACAGAAGAATATTTTGCAGATAAGTCAGATGATAGTCCGGAAAATCTTTCGTTGATTGTTGATTCGATACTATTGAATTCGCCCGTAATAATATCTTCGAGTGCATTAAGTTGTGTTTGCAATGTCGTTATTGACGCTTGGACTGCAGCCTGATTGTCCAGCGCTCTTGTGAGGTGATCTCCTATTAGTTCATCTATATAATCTTTTAATTCAGCAACTATTGATGCTTTGAGTGTTTCCGCTTTTGTTACATAGTCTGCGGATGCCTCTTCGACAAGAGATAGTATGTCGGCAGAATAGCTTGCGACAACTTTTTCAATATCTGTCGCCTTATCTTTTGCCTGAGTATGGAGCAATATCATCTTTGAATCAATCTTGCTCATATTGCGATTTACTCCCTGACCCCATCCTTTGGTGCCTTCTTGGAATATTTCGAGTTGTAAATTGCCACCAGTATTAGCCATAATTATTCTCCTATGTTCCGAATGGGGTGAATCCCCATCCTGTTGGACTACCATCTTCGACAGCAGTAACATCAAATGACTGGGATGCGACAATCATCGGATTTAGCATATCAAGTTTGCCAGCAGATGGAATGCTCATTGTTTGCATGCTTGTTGTTACGATTGTATCTTCTTTTGAGTCGAATGGACGATTGACACCCTTATTTTGCCCCGAGTATCTTGCAAATGGTACATTCTCCATCTGCCCTGATGGAGTAGGAATGTCTCCATTGTCACTTATTCCCCAATCGTAATTTGCAGAAACCGATACAGAAACGCTATCACTTAATGTTGATCCACCTACATTTGCTTCAGATAGTATTGCTCCGACGCCATTGGCAGTAGCGACGAACAAAGGAAATCCTATCGTTGAATCTAATATGAATCCAATACTTCCTGATGTCGTAATAGTCGCCTCTATCTCTTCTTTGAAATCTTCGTTGGCAGTGTCTGTTAGATATGCTCTCGGACGACCATACATACCGATTCCAAATTCTACATTGTCTATTTCTAATTCGAGATTGTAAGTCATTAATAAAGATCCTCGCTAATATTTGGAGTTGTGTCAACTCCGATTCCGAGTATGCCAGTTCCTCTTCCGATATTAATGGGATTTAGATCTATATTTTTAATTGTCACATAATCATCGGCCGACCCCTCATATTCAAACATGCCTGTGCTTGGTATTCTATTGTGGAATGTCAATTCTCCCGTATCATGATTGACATCAAATTCGTAATGGGAAGGCGTAGAATTGCCATCAGTGAATATTATGGGGTAGCCCGATACAGGTATCGTATCGAGGTAATAAACGCTCTCAGCGCTCGCTATGGCAAGCGTAGTGGGCACTATTGTCTGGATGACGATATTGCTCGAAACAGACTGTGTCGTATATTCAAAAGTAACATCATTTGTTGCAATCGTAGATCTGATTCTGATATAATTATCTTCGGATATTAAATCTTCAGGGCTTATAACTACATCGCCAATAGATGCTGTAATAATGCTTATCGGGAATGATGGCAATTCCCATTGGTAGAATGTCGCCTGGGATAAGGTACGAGTTATCTTATCAGAGAACAGATAGAACTGCTGATCTCCGACATAGAAGAATCCGCGCTTAAGTTTTGGATGCCATTTATTGTACGACATTTTTTATCCTCAGAACTGCCAGTGGTCCGTCCTTTATGACATCTTTTCCATCTGTTGCATTAACCAAAAGGAGAAGATTCCCCGTATTGTCTGCGAAATCGCCAATTATAATTTGCCCTTCCTGCCAACCATATGATATTAATAGGTCTTTGAACGCTCCTTGCTGCCAATCTTCGTCAGACCTATCCATAACCATATCGAACATTTCTTCACTCTCTGTATTTGAAGGAATACCAACTATATGATTGTTGTAATCTTCGTTGAACTTGGTGTGACCGAAGGTTGTAATACCACCAGATTCAGTAATATATATTCCTAATTCACCGCTTGGACCAAGATCGCCTATCTGTCCAGATCCACTAATTGGAAAATCTTCTGACTCACATCTATAAAATGCTTTGTCAAAATAGCATCCAAGCCCCCAGTTTCCAGACATGCTGGAATGTTGCCATTCCACGCTAAAATTAAATTCGCCTGATGTGGTTGTTGTTGCGGTACTGGATTCGACGATACTATGTACGGACAAGCTGTCGTTTTCCATGTCTACTCCAGATTGAAAATCTTTCGGGGACAAAAACATCTGAAGAATATCATTTCCATCGGTGTCGGCGTAACCTGATGCTAATGCTTCTTCAGGTGTGTAGGATTGCCCCGAAGACGATGCCCTGAAAATAGTTTTCGGACCATCATAAATATTGGGTATTTCCGATCCTCCTGCCATGCCTTCGTCGATTACATCCCAAATATCAACATCGGCGATAACTTCATTCCATGAGGATCGTACTGAATTTTCGACTTTTGAAACGTGAGACATTACAGAGGCGGTTTCCGGATCATCAATACTATTGAAGGCATCCCAATCTTGCGACATAAATGGCCTATACATCATCTGATATACTGGCAGAGTAAAATGTCCTATTGGAGAAATTTGCATGCTAGGAATGAATTTTGCATCAATTGTTTTGCTGAATTCAAACGAGCCTCCAGAAGCTGTTGTTCCAACATATTCTGTTTCAAGCGTTATTCCACTACCGTCAATTGAATCTATTGGATAATAATGCTCATCTCCCGTGATGTTGAAGAAAAGTTTTTCCTCTCCATTGAATTCATCTAATTCTCCGCTAGAATATACAGTCAACGCCCCTGATGTTGCATTGACTATTTCTCCGGAGTAGCTAAGGAACTTCGCATCTGTTGATGCTGATGCGTTAAAGGGATTAAATGGGGCAATGTCACCAGAGGCATTTACTCCAGAAGCGGCGATATTGTTTAGCCATGTAACAACATCTAATATTGTTTTGTTAAAAAGATCATATTCGTGCGCAATATAATAATCCAATTGATATCCGAAGGGGTCGATTTCTCTGTACAATCTTATATTACCATCATCATCAATTTCCCATGTCCTCGGATCCAATTCGCCAAAACTCTTGCCAAAAAATGATGTGATATCGGCAATTTTACCAGAAGGTTCAATTATCATATAGTCTTCATTGACTGTTGGTTCTGATGTGGCGCTAAATAAAGAGCTTGTTAATGACAATTTTCCATTAGCGATAGAAAGAATAAGATCATCCGCTACCGATGTGCTTTCGTTCGACGAATTCTCATCACCCCTAATCAATACATTGACTGCACCTTCTATTTCTGGCAATCCAAGTCGGGCCGATGATCCTTTTATGATCCCATTCGTAGTTGAATCAAAATTAGATGCTACATATTTTTGCATCCGATATTTATATGGCGAATTATATTCTCCTGGAAATCTCTCAACTTTATATATCATCCCCCATTCATCAAGATGGTTGAAATTTTGACTTGGTAGAATTTGGGTTTCTGATATATTGATTGAGATTTGCTGTGGATTTGTCCATTTGACCCTCTTGAAGTCAAGGTTTAGTTTGAGCGACAGATTGACATTTCGTTGAGTTGACGCCCTTTTATGTGCGACTGCCAATATGTGGGTGCCAGCAGACAGAAGCGTTGTACTGATGCTCGTCGCTATAGTTGTTGACGATACGGCGGAGGTTGCTTGATTCGCATAAACCCAGCCGGCGGCGGGCATTTGCGGTGACATATACATTGAAGAGCCATCAAGATATACTTGTATAGCATCATTGAATGTGAGGTTAAGTGTTGCCGCAGTAAGCTTTATTGTATTGGGGATTGTGAATGTATAAAGAAAATATGAAGTGATGGTATCTTCTGAGTTCTTCTGTAAGTCCCAAGTGTCGTTAATGCTTGAGAACCCAGTAAGTGCAGAAATATCGGTTGTCCAATCTCCTCCGTCGACAAGATCTGTATATCCCCCAATCGCCCTGTCTACCGTACTCACATCAGTATGATGGTTGTTCCCGACGTGTTCTGTTCCTGATAGCGATTCTTGTATTCCGGCCCTTATGTTGAAGGTATTCTTACCAGTATCGACCGGCATTTCGGTGTACCACCTAAGTCCTCTGTTGGAAAAGAATCGTGATTTTGGTATAAATATTTCAGCGAAGGGAGAACCGTCATTATTGTATAGCGATTCATATTCATTTTGAACATGGATGACATCGACAGACGAATCAACCGGTCCTTGCAGAACGAATGATTGTCCTTGCGTGCCGAGTTTTGGCTGATTTATAGAAAAAAGATTACTCAATTGATGGTAACTCCGCCATAGTCTTCATAGTTTTCTCGCATGGCTATTGTTTGATTGTCGTAAAACATCCAATAATCATACCACAATTTGATTTTGTAGTTGGTAGTAGTATCTGCATCAGTATCAACAATACGTAATGCAAGGCTATTTTCGTCATACTCATCGACACCCAGATCGAGAGTAAATCCTGATGGTAGTATATCAGATAAACCCGATACCTTCAATTTATTTAATAAAAATAAATGACTTCTTTCAGGAATTTCGTGTTGAGGATTGACAATAAGAATATAATATTCTTCATTTTCCTTGATTAAAACTGCCAATAAGTCTTTAATCATTGTAAGATAGAGGAATGATGCAGGATATATTTCCCAAATATTATCGACAGAAAGCATCATTAAATCATAAGATGCGAGATATTCTGTCGGAATATCTTTGTTTTCCTTGACAATTTGAGTTCTTGTTTCATAAATTGTGTCGCCATTGCCGTCTTTTGAAATGGTCGTAATCATTCTGGGTGTGCCATCGGGATAGTTTGATTCATTTCCTGTAATAGATTCGAGTGTAACCCTCTCGTATACAGGGGCGTTTTGCGAGATTATTTTAAATTCAGATCTCCATTCATCGCCGAAAGTATCAGGATGACTATTATATTCGGTAAGTGCTGATATAAATCTATACGATAATGTCGATGTATGTATTTCTGCCCTCGTTGGGACTGCCCTATCATAGAAATCATAAAAATTATCGCAAAAAAACAATGGTTGTTTCCTCGAATTTATATTGGTATATATATCAAATTCGCCTGCAGTATCTGTAATATTCCACAATGGATAATTGTCATTTCTTTTTCGACGCCATAAAGACGGCAATGATCCTATCTCGAGTTGCGCAGAATCTATCATCACTATTGCTGTGGATGTGCCATTATTCCATAAATCTATGTGGAATCTGGTCTTTGTGAATGCGGGGCGAGCCTCGTTAAAATTTGCAGTAATACGTTCCCATTCGTATCCCGACTGTATCGTTGTTGATTGAGTATATTCATTCCAATCTCCACTGACGGCATTTTCCATCTCGAGTCTGATTTGAGATAATACTGTTCCTGTCTTTAATTTTGCAAAAAATGTTGCGGATAATGGATCTACATATGACGCTTCGAAATTATCTATTTCTTGGTAAATACTTATTCCGTCGCCTGGATCGAGCGTTACTTCAAGACACCTTGATCCATGTTGCGTGTAATTGCCTGATGTGGAAACTTCCCCCGAGGAATATGCAGCAATACCTTCGAATGTCCAATCATATGGCATTTCGCCAGATGGGCAAATTGCCTCAAAATCTGAATTGGCTAATTGATTTTTATATGGGAGATCCCTATTCCATTCGGGAGGGACATTCGCAAGATACAATGCGCTTAATTCATCCGTTGGACAGGAATGAAGCGAAGTGACATTTTGATATCTTTCTATCTCATTGTCAAGTTGCTGCAATCCTTCTCCAAGAATCATGTTGAACATTTGCGATGCCGATCCGTCGGGACGACGTCGTATCACATCATGCATGGGAAGCTTATTGAGCAATCTGCGTCCAGATACATGCTGTGTTTTGGCTAATGATTTTGGATGATTATTCCGTTTGTTTTCTTTTTCACTCATGCTACTAATACCTTAATCGGTTCTGCGACAAATGAAGATGGCACTAGCAAATCTTTCTTTGCCAATTTGACAATGCCCGGCTTGATTGCTTGTTGATTTAACAGGAAGCAGGTGATTTTTATATCCGCTACACCATATTGAGATAGCCCGCCAAGCAATGTCGCTATCATGGAGTTGGTATCCAATTGCCCTCCCATTGGAACTGCGTTGAAATATGTCGACAATGCACTAATCGTATTGTTCCGAATCATACTTGCGGTATTATTGATTTTGTTTCGGCGACTCATGGTTAATGCCATTTCATATTCAACATATAATGGTTCTCTAACAATAATAATTGACGATGCAGGGGATACACTTTGTACGGCAATTTGTGCACTTCTTTTTGTCGATGGGGGAAGCTTATTCCCAATTGGCACCAAAATTATTTCGACAGTTCCTGGCCCGTTAAAATTTTCATTAACAGTAAATCTACTTATTCCCGGAACTCCGGCAATTGCATTTTCAATGCTTGCCCTGTTCCCGCTTTGGGATGCTAAGTGTGCATTCATTACTCTATATCTATAATTCTGGTCTGATTCTACATCTTGCCCATTGGAAATATCATAGCGATTGGTACACTGGATTCTTGTGTCAATAGAATGCATTGTCAGTGCATTAGCAGGAACGTTACGAGATCTCCCACTTATTGTTGCTCGTGCCGGAACAAATACTTCTGTGGCTGTTTGCGATACATAGATGTTGGACGATATTTTGTAATCGTTTCCATTGCCATCTGTGATGACCGTATCCTGAGGGATATAGGGTCTTCCGTTGGACGAGGTTGTGAGGTAATCGGAAAGAGGGCCATTGGTAACGCTAAATATTATGTTTCTATCTGCCTCTGTCGTATTGGCCGAGATAGCCCCATGTCTTACTATCCCGAAAATTGATTCTCCAATCATATCGAGATATGGCCCAGAAGCATTTAGCGGAGTTGAATTTGCCATTGCATACATAGTCTTGTTGTGTTGACTCTGCAATTCGTTGGCAAATAAGGAACATAAATTTCTTAATGTTTGCCCTTCAGATATTCCCGGTAAATTAGCCGAAATAGCTCTTTTTATCATTCGTTCTCGAATGACATCAGAACCCTCAAAATCTATAAGTTCATTTGTTGTCATTATCTTGTGCCTCCAGTAAGGGATATTATATCCCCTTCGTTGAAATTAAATTGATATGAATATTCTATATCTACCGAGCCATCAATATCCAGTGCTCTGAATCTGTTTATTTTGATAAATACGCGAACTTCTTCGGCGTTAATTGGGACCACATCTACTTGCAATCTTGTTGGATGGATAAATAGATCCGCTGATAAAGCGTTTTCTATTCGGACTTTCATCGACTCACCTGTTTCTTTTGTGTTTCGATGTCCTCTGAATTCATCCAGTCCAGCGACAATAAAAGGATTGACTCCTCTCCATTCTTGTCTGGATGTTTTGAGTCGCCATTCAATGGTTTTCGCCATACTGTCAAGAGATCCATGCCTGGCAATATCCCCATTGCGTGTTGACAAATTCCCATTATCATCTATGGCAAAATCCAAATCTGTAAAAGTTGACATTATTCACTGCCTCCGAAAGATTGTATCGCTTTTGTAATTGCATAAATACCGAGTAGCATTCCTCCAGCCGCTATTAAATATTGCGGGAATGGATTCATCGTAGTACTTGGTCCGAGTGTTCTCATAAGGGGGTTGGGTTTTGACATCGCATTTTGTACTTGGTCTGACTGACATGCCATTTTCATTGATGCTCCTCCCATCTGAACTCCCATCCCTCCTGTTGCGACTGTCGTATCTCCCGATCCCATTTCAGCCCCATCTTCAGATATCGATAATTTATTGTCAGGATTAGATCCTGCGATAAATACTTTTCCAAGACCGACCAATTTGTTTGGTTTCTTTCCTTGTTTTAATTCATTGATTTTATTTTCGGGAGAACTTGTCATTCCATTAAATATTTTCTGAGCATCTGCAGTAGTCATTTTTGACGATTGTTCAGTAGAGCCCCCTGGAATCGGCCTGTCTTTTGGTTCAGATACCTTGTAGGCAATACGTTTCGCCGATGTGTCGTCGGCGGTTTGTGCAATTGTTGCCGTAAGACTTTTTGTTTTTCCGCCAACATTGGATCCTGTAACAAGAGCGAAATCAGTACTCGGATTTATGTCGTCAGGATTGAGTTTTGAGAGTTCTGACGGGTCAATTATTATAACTGCATTTTGATTATTTAAAATAACCTCAATCATGGGAGGTTTTCCAGCTTGTAATATTACGCCGGTAATCGGTGCAAGTTGAGTCTGGTTTGGTTGCAGTTTAGATGGAGTATGCGTTGGTTGGTTCATTCTACCACATTCCCTTCATTGTAATCCATATCGCCAATTCTAAATGAATTGTAAGCATTCCAATATCGCGATATGTTTTTGTTAATTGCATCTATTCCTTCGGGGACAGCATCAATTTTTTTCTGTAGTTGTTCTACAGCATAACTTCCGCCACTCTTATTAGGATTATACGCATATTTCTCCCATCCTTCAAGCCCTACTGTATAAGGTTCTCCTTTATATACTAATGGGGAAATGCGTACAGGATTATGTCGAGACGGTCCGATCTTGGCCTGCCCACTTATCCATGGGAATGAGATGCCCAGAATACTGCCGGTTGGGAGTCCGGACATACCAGCCAATCCGCCCATCGCTCCAGCAGCAAATGCGGCTGATCCTACGCCTCCAGTCAAGAGCCCCACTCCTACAGTAACACCAACTGTTGTAGCGAACATTGCTGCGCTTACACCCAATGAGGTCCAGTAGTCTGTATCCCGATTAACATGTACAATCATATGCGGATTAATCGTTGTTAAATATCCGCTTTCATGCGAAAAATGATGGACAACTCTTTTTACCTCAAATGCACCATTCATCATATTTTTGCTATCAATAAGATTGACGATATCGTGGGGCTTTACTTTTGGATCGCCCAATATTACGAGTTGTCCCTGATACATTTCGCGCAAAGCATCTCCGAGACAAGTCATTGCTACTTGCCATGACTCACCCTGATGATATGCATTTATATCATAGAAATATTGGCTGATGGGATACACCAATTCATCTTCGTGTGTGACGCTTGCCCTTATGATATATTTGGCTTTGCCAATCTCTATTGTTTTTCCACCATCACTGCTTTCGATGTCTGGTTCTCCTCCGGGTGATTCAACTACAGCAATATTTCCCATATGAGATCTCGATGCAACTATCTGATTTGAAACAAGATTGTATCCGCTTTTAGCGAGATGGTGATCTCTGAATGGCATCATATTTGGGGGGAGGTTCGATGTATCGGATGATTGTAGTGCGTTATAAGTTCTTGCCATCGCGCTTTCTGGATTGTTGGCAACGAACGTTGGAAGGATATCCAGATATGGAATAAGCGATCCTATAATAAGATTCCACAATGGTATCGCACGACCAGATGCCGATTCATAATTAATAAAGCCCAATAATTTTAAATCTACTTGCGCTGGAAAATATTGACAGCCCCAAGTCCCATCCATACTTACAACAAGACTGCTAACAATCATATTCGAGTTATTGCATCTTTCATTTGCAAGTCGTGCAACAGATCCCTGTTCTTTCATAAATTTGTTTGGAGATGGAGTACTCTTCTTATCATCTTTTATCGCCCTGACTACTTCTGTGAGGTATTTTTTAATCTTTTCTCCCGAATCATTTGTTTCCTTCAGACTTGCCTCTTTATATGTATAAAAAACATAAACATCAGATATATCGTTTTTAACAATTCCATAATCATGTTCTGACGTTTCAGTTAATTGCTTTGCCTTTTTCGTTGCGGCAGACATTGATGATGTTACCCATTCTATTTTTACATCTTGAGTATTTTTTCGCTCTGCAATAGTAGATAAGGTTATTTCTTCTGTCGCATTATCTCCTGTCATTCCGCTAGATATTTCATTGTTGTAACGGGTTGGAGATAATGCTACGACGCTTGGATAATCCATTCCCGGTTCAAGTAACTTGTAATTAATTATGGCATATAAAATAAGGTCATTAAGAAGTGCTTGTAATATTTCAGGAGGACATTCCTTTATATGGTCTATAATTTCATCTATTCTTTCATTGGCATAAAATTTGTCGAACTTACTTTTGTTTATTTCTGCTCTTCCAAGATATTTCGTATTTATCGCTGTTGTCATGGCGAGGGAACTGTCATCTTGAACTGAAACGGGAAACATCGGAAGTGCCTCATCTGGAATCGCATATAATGACACCCCTTCTTCTTTATCCACTACATCCTGTTGCAATTCTTTTATTCCTCTTTTTCTTGTTGTATGCTCAGCACTTTCGTATGCATCGGATATTTCTTCGGCATAATCTGATTGTGCATCTCCTTCTTTTTTTAATGCGCCATCAAATGCAATCCATTTTCCGCTCGATTTTAATTCAGAATACATCTCTCTTCTTGTTGCCCACACCCTCAGTACGCTAGCAGCCCTTGAGGTGCACATATACGCTCCGTCAGTCGGCCCAAAATATAATGTGGACCGACCATCATATGGCAATACTGCCATCGCGTCATGAGGCTTATATCGTTGCATACTATATAGGTTTTCAAGCATTGGACCGCCGCAATACCAATCATCACCGACCGTCCCCAGTGAATTGAATGCTTCCCAATAATCATAATGTTCTATATAGAGATTATCGCCTTGAGTTGAGTTGAGCCAATTTCGACCGTTGCATATATCTATATTGCCTTGATCTGCCCCCCTGCCTTGTGTTTGCCCTTCAAGTCTATCGCGATAGAATGCATAGCCGCCGAAATAATTTACTTTAGCCAGCATGTCGCAAATGATCCCGGGAAATTCTTGTTCTGCTCTTCCCCATTCTTCATATAATGGCTCTGCCAATTGATAGTCATATGCCTGACAAATGATTGTTGTGATTGGTCCAGCGCTTATTTCTGCGACTTGCCCTGTAAATATTGTCGGCAAATCAATTCCTTTTGTGGAATATCCCATTTTAAGAATAATGCGTGTTCCCTGTTTAATTCGGAATGATAATAATTGATCTTCTTGATCTTCCCAAAACTCTGCCTTCTTGCCTTTTTTCCATGTGTCGTTAGTATTGTCCCATGCCTCGACTCTTGTTGTATCGTCTGATTTAATTACCTTGCCGGGCTTGCCATTCACGCGATCTTCATTGAGTGCGTTGGATAATATGCCAGTCATATTGGTTAATGTGATTACCGCCAAATCGGTGATTTGTTTATCACGGATCACCTCCACACTGACTATCGAATCGTATCTATAGTAATCATCGAAATATCCCCAGGTCTCATTGTCTTCTTCTACAAAATACATTGCTACTGCAGGATAGGCAAATCGCATATTAAATGGATATTTTGGTTGTGCTTCAAATACCCTTTTCATGTGTTTTTTTTGTTCTCCGCGGGTCCCAAAATTGCCCCCAGGATATGCGGGCGATGATGCTATTCCTGGCGAGACAAGTTTTTTCGAATCTGATATCAGGGCAGGTTTGTCTTTGTTGCCTTTGTTTGGAGGATTATTTTCAACGTTAGTTTTTGCGATGTGACGGACATCAGGATTAAGATTGACATCTTGATATCCCATATTTCTGGCTAATTTTTTTAATTGTGCATTTTTTTCCGCAACTTGACCATGCCCTCCTTTTTTTGTTGCTGCGTCGCCGCGAGATTGTGATACCGGCGTTCCAGCTTTGTTTTGGACGACATGACTGTCTGGCGACGCAACATCGCTTGTTTTTTTTGAAGCGGGTCCCCTCCCCATCCATACGTTTGTAAGCGTAGATTCTCTATTGATTCTTAAAGGAAGTTCTTTAGTGCTTCCCGTGTCTTCTGCGTCTGGACCAATGCTTGATATTTCTGATGCAAATTTTTGCATATCATCAATTGTTGTTTCTGTTTGTCCCCAAATATCAACCTTCGGAGAATAGTACATCCATCCGGGATTTACCGTATCATTTCCCCCTCTGCACTTAGCCATCTGATTAAATGCGTGTGGGCCACGAATTCCCATATCGCGGAATGATGGCAATAATTCTTCGGGGGTATTTTCTTCTTTATTATAACTTGACATGATGCGTTTTATATCATCTATAATTCCCATCCATGCAAGTTGTAATCTTGCCTGATCTCTCGCTGGAGGACCATTGTAATTGTCAATTTTTTCTTGAAGTTCGTTATCGGCATTTGCATGTCCTCTCCACAAAATATTATCATACCATTTTTTGGCATTATCTCCATCTTTGAATACATTTTCTATTTTTGATGGCTCTTCAACTTCCCATACATCGCCTACCATATTAAATGTTTCAGTAATTCCATTGATTAATTCCATTGGATTTGGGACATCTATGTCTTTTTCAAGAGGTGTAACTTCTATTCTTGACAATGCTTTGAATGGATATGTTGCATCTGGATATGGTTTTTTCCATCCTCCCATCTTCTTGTTTATTTCTCTGCCAATTTCTACAAGTCTTATTGCTCCCCTATATAGCCTTTTGCGAGCATCAATATTCGGCACATGGAATTGACCGTAAATTTCATTATATGTTGGCAAATTCAAATCGTAATACATATCCGGTTCATCGGAAGTCATAATACTGCCATCAAGATTGTTGGCGAGATGGGGAAGATGTTTCGTTGCCGCGGAAAGAAAATGTGCTTTAAATGATTCAAATTTGAGGGATAATTTGAATAAAAATCGCAAGACATATTTTATATCGACGCTTGTATAATTTTTGGTTTGATTCCACAATTCGGTTATTTGACTATCCATCATTTGGGGTGCTGTTGATAATGCTCCCCACGCATGTCTTGCCCAATATGGATGTATAGTAATTTTGTCTTTTCCATAAATTATTGATGATGTTTCGGTATCAGTATCAATTTCTCTTTTCGGAGCCAACTGAGAACTTGCAACGTCTTGTCCGACCTTCGAACAATAATCTCCATATTGATAATTAGTCATTGCATTATAGAATGCAGAATACCAATCACTTCCAGAGCGAGGTGGAGCAAGATGAGACAATCTGCCGTCGGGATATCGACTAGGGTAAGCAGTTGTGAATTTAGAATCAATGCGATCCTTTTTGCCAATAAGTTGAAATCCTCCTTCGACAGATTTATATATTGACACAACACTTCCTATAATTACCACAAAAGCTCCAGATGAGACTGCCGCTCCGGCAGCACCAAATGTAAGAACTCCATATTGAAGTGCGAGTGCGATAGCGGATGTCGCAGCAAGACTTCCGGCTGCAGCATCTCTCGATGTAATTCCGCCAATAAGATTAAATTGACTTTTGACAATGTCTGCCGTAGTTGTAGTATATAGCATTTCTTGATAGGTATCTCTTTTCCACAAATTGTCTTTTAGCCAATTCCGGATTATCAATTCTTCTTGCTTGCTTCTCATGCCTACCAACGAAATGAGTTTGTCTTCGATTTTATCATAAATCTTCTTATTTACTTTCTTGCCTCTATTGTCATTGGTATCTCTCTTTCCCTCTTTTTGAAGAAGGATCCCCATTTCTTTCCATTTGTCTCCGTTTGGAGACAAATAACTATCATGGGGGGTCATTGGATCACCCTCCACAAATAGGAATGGAAGTAATCCGAACAATATTGATTGGCCAGTATCGAGATACTGGCTGTCAATGTCTTTTTTGATCCAGCCTCTGTCTAATCCAATCGAGTCATAGCTATAACCGTCATACTTAAGTGTTGTATACTTCGTTTGTCTTTCGAGCGATTCTCTTCTTGTCCCTATTGTAGAAAACCAAGGATTATCTCCTTCCTTGCGTTTTACATTTCCAACAAATTCTTTTATTAACCCTTCTTTTACATCGGGTGGGCCAACTAACATTTCCTCAATAACCTGATCAACCAATTCATCCTCCATAATATCTTCGCTTGTTCCGATTTTCACAAGATTGAGTTTTTCTCTTACTGAATATCGCGATGAGGATTCCATTAAGTCGATTGTAATATTAAATAAACCGGGATTATTTGGATCGTTATCTTCTTGAATATTATCAATAACGAATGTATGCATTCCTGTAATATTGAGAAGTGGATGTACGAATGATATTGTGGCATTTCTCAAATCATAACTATCTGCCAATCTGGCACTCTCCTGAGATAATGAGCGAACATGATGTAATGCTCTTATGGCGGATCTGTCATTTGTCTGCAGTACTAATTGTGCTGTTCCCTGTCCTCTTCCTGTATATTGTGCTGTTGGATATTCCAGTCCTTCCAGTGGAATTTGCGGAATATTATTTTGCAGACTTATTGATGCTCCGATAAGAAGTGTATTTGGAATGACAACTTGATATGATGCTTTGTCGCCGTCAGTAATATTCCCAGCCTTTATGATTGCCTTGCTTGAGAAGAAACCATATCCTCTTGTAAGTGTTCTTTCGGATGCGACATCATCAGTCTCCTTATCTTTTGCCTCTGTAGTTAAGGTTGGAGTTTGGTATTCAAGCAAAATATCTTCTGCATGAGTGTATGGTCTTACATATCTGCCGGATTGTCGATTGTCCATAGAATCTGTTAAATAATTATCTTCCAGATATATTAGGAATGCCGCATTTCGCGCAATATCTATTTCTGCGACAGATGGATTTGGCATCAATATATCGTCTTCGTTAAGACTCGTTCCCATGAATGCAAATATCGGTACATATGGGGTATGATTAAAATATCTAAATTGAAGAGTTGCTTGTATTGCATCTGGTAATTCAGGGACACTTCTTAATTGATAGCCAATAAATGATAATGGCACATAATCCCCTGGGTAATGCTTACTTCTGATTCTGCCATATGATTCGATTGTACCTTTCGATAAGTCTATAGCCATATCGTACAGTGAATCGGCCATTGATGCAAAAATGTGTGCTGGCCCTCTTAGTCGAATTTCAGATTCTCTCTTAACGCTTATTATTGCCTCTTCAAGTTTTTGATGCAATTCGCTGGGCATCCATCGTCTTGGCAATCCACCTGGAATGAAATCCCAATAATAATTATTTTTTCGCACACCCAATACACCACTATCCATTGCTTCCACACTCTCGAATGTCTCTGGTGTAAAATCAAATGATTCTGATGATTCTCCATCTCTCATATATCCATCTGGACCCGTATTTCTATTTGCCGGTGATCCTGATGTATCTCCTATATTCGAATATAATCGCTGTCCAATATGTGCTCTTTGCGGTCCATCATTGCCAAATCTACGGAAGTCATGCGGTGTGACAATTCCTCTGGTTTTGTTTGGTGTGACGATGTCGAGTTCGTTTGATGTTATCTTTTTAAAGTTTTGACCTGGATATCTTTTTGATACTTTAAAATAATATCCTTGCCATAAATTATCATTCCACAATCCGACATTGCTATCAGCGGCTTCTTTTGCTGCAAGTAAAAATGACGAATCTGATATTGCCGCATCATCTTTTTGCACCACATAGGGAATGGCAAGTCCCTGTCTCAACATTGCATGATTGGCCGATTTGCCTGAGTTTGGACCTTCTGTCGGAGTGATCATTGCAACAACTCGATCAAAGCCATCAGTATCGAATACATCGACTCTTACATTTATTGGGGAGGTTCCTGTTCCGAATATAAATTCTTTTAATTTCTTTTTACACTCGAGAGCATAATCTACGGCCGATGCACTATCTACATGTGTTGTTGAATGTGCTTCTTGTCCATTCCGCCATAATAATGCATCTTCCGGAACATTCGCATCGGGCTTTTTGCCTAATGCTGATATAGTTTCAAATGAATCATATCCAACCATGCGAATATTGACATCTTCGGAATTTGTTACGCGAACAATATGGGGTCCCAACGGACCACTCGGGGTTACCGTTATGGTGTCTCCGTCAATAATTTTGTCGGGTCCGGAAATGGACGCTATAAATGTATATTTTGGCTGCTGCTGAATATCAATATCGGGAGCAGTATCGTCTCCCAGCAATTCATAAACTTGTGGTTTTGTGTAATTTACATTTTTGTCAATTGCATTTTCGCCCTCAAGGAGAACATAATTCCAATACCATTTTCTTTGAGTAATATTATCCGCGATAATTGTGCCGGAATTTCGGTCATTATACAAAACTTCATCTATGGGAAGAAATCTATCTTCGTATTGTACTTTGATGGCTTTTTTTAGAATGTCTATAGGATTTTTATCTTCATTCTGAATCTTTATTCTCACTGCCGGCAATATATAATAGCGATATACTATTTCCGCCCATTGATAGAATGCTACCTTAACTTGATCTTCATATAATTGCCTATCGTCTTTTTGAGTTTGTTCTCCTTCAAGTTCGCTTCCCAATACTAAAGCATCGGCAATATCTTCCGACCTGACGGGAACAAAAGGAAGTGCTTTGCTTATGGCAATTATCGGACGTAACTTATTATTAATATCTTCAATGCTGGGGAATATAAGATTTATCATCACCGAGAAGTCGGAATATCCCGTTGGAACAACTTGTGCACTATTGGACCTTAATCCGACAGCGGCAGAATTATACGATGTATTGGTAATGTTGATATTTTGAGGATCAACAGTCAATGGGATATGTCCGATTTTTATATTTTTTTTCATTAGTATCCAAACTTACTAGTAGATGCTTGTCCCATAGCATGCCGAAATTGCATGTCGGACATCGAATTGTCCCTGATTGACATTTGTCCCTTCTGGGCGAATGACCTTATATGCTGGGTGCTTTCTGTATTGCCTTCGATAATTGTATTATATCCAAAATTACGCCCTTGTTGTTGAGTGTCGCCCCTTAAATATGCCGGCCTATCGCCAGTGCCACTGCGGCCGCCTGGCTGACCATCTTCGTATGATGGTGGTGCTGGCGGTGACGAGCCAAACATATGAGACAAAGCATACAACCCGACAACTGCGGCTGCTCCAGCAGCAACCATTTTTCCCGGATGATTTTGGATTGCTTTTTGGATTGCTTCTCCCACCTTTGTTTGTGCAATCTTATTGAGCATTGATTCAGCATCTTTCCCAACTCCCGCTCTTGTCGCGGATTCCAACATATCGTCCATTGAAGGTGATATTGTATCAACGACTTTTGTCATTCCTTGCTCATAGCCAGAGAGGGCTTTAATCATTTCATCATCTTGAGATATCATCGCCGCAGCCATTTGTCTTTGTAGAGGGGATGTTTTTTCTGCATCGCTGGCAATTTGTTGAAGGAATACGGGGAATTCTTCTGGATCAAGAGTGTCCAAGGATAGTCTGACTTTGTTGATAAATTTCTCTGATCCTCTGAATATTTCCTGCGATTCTTTGCTAGTCCGAACAAGAAGTTCTGCCACATCTTGATATCCTTGCCCAACTTTTGCCCCACTCCCCTTTTGTGCCATTGCCAAAAAGTCATCACCTTCTTGTCTTGCAACTTCACCCCAGGCGAATCCTTCTTGTGCTGCACCAACTTTTGTCTGCTTGGCTAGATTTTGATAATATGCAGATTGCTCTCCAGTTAATTGAGATAATTGTTCTCCAGTCAGGTTTTTGGCAACTCCAACATCTCTGATTTTTCTCGCAAGAGCATCGGAATCTCCAGCCTCCATCATTTGTATTAATTCTTCTCCAACAAGAGATCCTGTTCCTGACTTTCTTGCCATAATAGGTGATTCTATTATTGACAATCCCATAACATCTGCAGCAGTTTGGGCAACAAGATCATCTGCTCCACCTTCCGCAAGAAACATAAATTGCTGTCTAAGTTTATTCGTAATTCCACCAGTCATTGTTTGTGTAGCAGCGCGCGATGATAATGCTTTTCTTAGTGCTCCTTCAGCACTTCCTGTTTCTTTTATAAGGTCATCCCACTGTGTCCCAAAATCTTTTTTATATGACTTCTGTAAATCGGCAAGAAATTCATTTGAAATATCGTCGATATTCATATCGTTTATACGATTATTAATATATTTGCCGACCATCTGATTCTGTTTGAGTGTATAACTATATGCTTCTTCTAATGCTTTTTGTGCTTCTGCATTTCCTTCAAATCGACCAACAAATGCTGCGACTTTATCCATATCTACATCACCGGCAAATCTCATTAGTCCAGCAGAACTAACTCCTGCGACATTTCCATGCAAACTTTCAGCGATAGCAAAACGCGTAACTCCAATGCCACCAGGAGATACTATTGGCCATCGTCCTGTGATTCCGTATCCTTTGCCGGATTTGATGGCTTGATAAATATCATCGGGCATAAGTTTTGCCTGCTCTTTGGATATGAATATTGTATTTGCTAATGCGTCGTCAAGTGCTTCTATTTGCTGCGTCCCCTTTAGTCCCTGTATTCGCTGTCTCTCTGATCCGCTTAATGCCATCATTCTATCCTGTATATCAATTTGTCCTTGTCCAATTGCCTGAGAATAAATTGATGCTTCTGCTCTCCATTCTTGCCCCATTATTCTTCTGCCCCCACCCTTTTTTGAAGTGGACATTACATTCAACTCATCATATAAATCCCCCATTGCTTTGCCAGTTCCCAATCTCCAATTTTCGGCAAGCCCCGGCATTGCTCTTTTCCCAACTATTGCTTCATTTGGATACATGCCAAGGTGCTGATAAAGTTTGAGTTTTCTTAAAAGTATTTTGTTTTTTGAATATCCACCGGGTTGGAACATTTGGTTTTGAGGAACCGCCTCATTAATGCCTGGTATATATATTTGCCCTTGTTGTCCTCCGACTTTTACCGGATTACTTCCAATGGCAACTGGTAATTCCATCCCATTTGTTTCAAGTAGAAATCCACCCATTGATTCTCCTGGAGCAACACCAACCCTTCCAAGAGCATCATTAAATTTTTTATTTACACTGTCGAACATTTCTTGTGTGATTGGACTGCCATCGGATAATTGTTTTTCTAAATTTCTTGCAATACTGCCAAGTTCTTTGAGTTCGCTACTTCCAATTTTCACCCTCGTCAATGGCCCGCTTTTTGTTTGAAGCGCTCCGACATTGGCGATACCCCAATTGCCTTGAGTCCCCATTCCCATCTGCCCCATGTATGCTCTTAATTCTCTGCCAGCAGAACCTGATTGTTTGACCATTTCTCCTTGTATGATTTTACTTAATGTCTTGTATGATTTGTTTGCTGTAAGTCCAAGCATGATAGATTCATCAAATCCCATTTTAAGATTTGAAATAGTATTCATTTTGCTAAGTCCAACATTAATATCTTTTTCTGCACTTTGAATAAGTCCTCTTGTTCTATTGAGCAGTATTGATCTGTCGTCTATATTTTTTTGTCCAAGTTTGCCAAATGCTTCGCCATATCCTTTTCTTTCGGATGCGAATATATCTTTTCCTTTATCTCCTCCAATATTTCTAATCATTCGCTTGGCTTCTTCGACATCACCTCTTTGTAATACACTCTGAATTTCATTGAGTTTTCCAAGCCGCCTATGTGCCAATGATGTACCTTCTTGATATGCATTTGACCACACTCCCTTCGAAGAATAGAATGATGCCTCTCCTCCAATCGTAACCTTAGATGCAAGATTTGCCATTTCTATTTGCCCTGTTATTCCAGCCGCTTGAGCCTCCGTATAACCAGCAGCTAATGCGATTTCTTTCGCATCTCTTGTTGTCGTCTTGAGTCTTATCTCTCCTTTTTTGGATATATAATCTATTTTGCTTTCAAGCCCAAATTTTTTAACAGTCTGGTTGTATGTTTTTAGATTCATTGTTTTGAGGTCTGAAAATGCTTTCACGGCATTTCCTCCCCCTTGTTCGATCTGTACTGCAAGGTCATCAAAAAGCACTCCCATTTGATCCCATTTTTTAAGATCTGTCCACGATCCAAGTATATGTACATTCCCTCCGCTCATAGCATCGCCTAGCTTGCTTGCTGAAAATGTATGCGGATTCATACTTGCATGACTTCCTCCTATCGTTAATGCCGCCGTTGAGGCACGCATATGCCCTTGTATTGAAAGAGTATCATCAATGGCATTGTATCCTATGTTTGTAACATCATAAGTACCTCTTGTCCTTATATTGCGGCTTGAGACTGATCTTGTCGCCCCATCTTCGATGAATTCAATTGACCCCGATCCAACGAGTTGTCCTTTACCAAATGTCATCAAAGGATCATCGAATCCGCCAACAATACGTTGTTCCTTCTGCGAAAGCCCGCCAATCCACTTGTCATATTTCCCTCTGTTTCCCGACCTGACAATCTTTTGTTTTTTTATGGCGAGATCAATTCCTTTTGGAGCACCTGGAGATCCTGGTCGAACATCAAGATTATACCTTGTATGAATACCTTGTGTAAGAACGTCTTTTTGCATTTTGGAAACTCTAAATGATCCGCCGGATTCGAACGGATCAAAACCAAGTACTGCCGCTGCTTTCGGATCAACGATAAATGCTGCACGGCTGGTTGTTCCAATCAGCCTATTATTGGCTCCGGTATTTAATGCTCGTATTCCCTCTGGTCCAGCAGGGAAGTTGGATATCATTCCATCTTTAATTCCATTCCATGTTTTTGCAATTTGTCCACTTTCTGGATTGACAAGATTTCCACTTCTTAAAATACGTCCACCTTCATGTAATACTTTGTCAAGTGGGGTTCCAACAATTGCGGACTTACCCATGACCGATCTATGTCCAATCCCCTTAATCATATTTCCACCTTTAGTATTGTCATACATCGACATTACTTGTCTGTAAAATTCAGGCGAAGTTCTATTGGTCGATATTCCCACATTCTTTAATACGTCATCAGACATTCCCTGCCAATAATCAGAGATAACCGCACCATATAAATCTGCTCGTGTTTTAATTCCTCTGAATCCGCGTCTAGCCGCTTCTGCCTGCACTCCGGTTCCGTGGATTTTGTCAAGTGTACTTAATTCCCTTTGAAGTCTCGTTCCAACAATACGATTGGACATTCTGGTACTTTCGATTGTTTGCCCAAATCCGCGATAATCCGTATTGGTGCTGGCCGGCAATATATCAAATACTTCCTGTCTTGCGTTTTGTATCACATCGGCGAATTGGGTTGGAGTAAGATTTTTCTTGTCTTTTATTGCATTAAAAATACTTTCTTCAATTGCATCCTGAACATGCCCTATTCTTTCCGCACCTCTTTCGCCAACAATAAAGGTTGGTGCATTATATCTGCGCAGACCGAAGGTTGCTTTTCCGCCTCCTCTTGGTTGGGCTGGAAGTTGCACTACTTGTGTTGGACCTTTTAGTCCTTGTATTTCTACGTTGATTGTTCCGCCAGTCCTGGTAATATCTACTCCCAATCCTTGTTGTTCTGCAGCAGAAAAGATGCCACCATAACTATTGGATTGTCCTGTATTTTGCTTTAGCATTCGTAGTGTTGCATCGTCGACTTTTTGTAGATGTTCCGCGGACAATTTTGCAAATTCTGATTCGGTTCGTAAATTAAGTCCGCCTGGCGGGATTGGATTTTCACCAATCATTATTGGCTTTCCTTTGTATTCAGGGGTTCTATCTATCGGACCTTTTCCCGAATATGCTTGACTAGGTTTTGTTGCGGCTACTTCTCCCGCAGCACTTTTGATTGGATTTTTAAGACTATAATAAAACCCGTATCCAGCACCGCCTAATGCAGCTGCTCCCAACAATGGTTTGACAATTCCTTTTTTCTTTCTTCTGGGCATTTACCAAATCCCTCTTTGTCGCCATTGCCGGGCACTATTTACGCGCCCTCTATTAATATTCCATTGACTCCGCCCACTGCCAAATGAAGGGGTAATCATAACCCCCCCATTGTCAATCCCCAACTTGCGGAGATGAGCCATATTATTATACACCATCCTACTCATATTTTGCAAGTCTGGATTGCTAATTGTCCCGTAGTTTTGTATGGCATCTAAGTAGGGAGAACTATAGGCATCCATTTCTACATCGGGTTCATAAGATCCATAGTCATGCATATTATCGCCATCAGCAGCAACAGAAACCGCTTTGAGTTTTTGCATATCTACGCCAGGAGCCCATCCAGCCCATTCTCCACCGGGAATCCCGCCATTCTCTCCAACCCAATCAGAGACCATCCTATCTCTGGATGCATAACTCATTTTAGGATTACCCTGACCACGAAGCTTGTCAATTATCGGATGCATATATTCTGGCATTTCCGAAGTATCCATACCCGAATTTGCAAGCGCCATTAGATAACCCCTGTCTTTTGATGGCAATGCTTTTTTGGCTGCTAATGCAAATTCTTCCGAGTCCAGACTATAATCCAATCCGACCATTGTGCTTGATTGCATATTTTGGATTTTTTTGACAAGGTCACTTCTATTCATATCCAGTGCGCGTTCTTCCATCATGCGCAATTTGGTATATTGCATTTTGTCAAAATAATCTTCTGTAAATTCCCTGCGAGATTCTTTATTGGAAATACTATCATCAGAAAAGATTGAAGACACCGCCCCATAAGCGGCTCCTACAACAGCGCCTCTTGATCCGGCGATTGATCCTAGTAATGCACCACTACCAGCTGCAGATACCGGGTTTTGGGTGCTCATGTATGATAGGTATGGATCCAGCATTTGATCATAAGGATTTTTCCAGTCCCAGTAATCAGAACCATATCTTACCATTTTTCTATAATGTTCCTCTGGTGATGGAGCGCCCATAAATTTTGTGCTGACCCACGGAATATGAGGTAATGATGATTGGAATCCGGAACTTCCACCTTCTTCCCCTGCCCATGCGGTCGAAGGATCATACATATTCATACGACTCTGGACATCTTCGAATTGGGATTGCTGTGCATCATTGAATACTTGATTTTCTCCAGCTCCAATAACTCCCGCTTCGAATGATTTCGCAGCTCTTGAGAATGGGGCGACCCCTTTGAGCATTCTCCATTTGTCAAAATTACTCGTATGAGGATTGAGTGCCATGTGGAGATTGCGAGCACCAGGAGCTCTTATTTTTGAAAATGGATCACCTTCGGAGAAATTGATGAAATTAGTATCTCCATACATTGATCTACTTCCGGGCATATAATCCGGCATTGTATTGGGGATTGGATTAACGAATGATACTTCGTGAGAATCTTTTGACCACATACGCCGGAACAATTCTGATCCCCCAAGCATTCCGCCCCATTCCATCTCAAAGAAATTTCTTACTTGAGATACCTGATAGTCTGGCGTTTGCCATACTGGGCCATCATGGAACCATTCGGAACTTCCTGTTGCCTTTTCTTTAAGTGCATTCAGCATAAATCCGGGCATACCAATAAAATCTGTTGCACCCTTTATTGCCGTTCCGATTTCTTGTGCTACGCCGAATTTAGGAATGGCTCTTCCGGTAACGGGTAATTGCATATTGAGTTGATCTGCAATCATTGTCATTTTGGGGTCTCTCGGAATTTGTGGCGTATCGAGCCACCTCTGGATTTCCTGTTGATGCATCATTACTCTTGGCTTAAGAATGCGGCCAGCAGTAAGATCAAGGAGTGGTCCTGCTATTGGAACTTCAGAAAACATTCCTTTGTTAAGTGGGTACGGCTGATCGTAATATGTGCGCTTTTCCCATGCATAAGGATCCAATATTCTTTTCGCGCCCATCCAATTATGAGGTGTTGGCAATAAAGATAAGTCTTCAAAATATGCTTGTTTCCCGCCAAACTTTTCATATTGGCTATCATCCAATATTTGTGCTACTGCATGCTTCCTATAATATTGAACTTCTCCACCTTCGTAAGGTTGTGGTCCAGTGAGCCAACCCCTTCCCCTTCTTATCGGCACCATTTTATTTCCGGTGTATTCATCCCATTGATCAAATGCCGATTTACCGGGAGATCCCGTAAGTTGCAACGCTGCTAATCCGAGCCCTAATCTTGGAGCCCATTTTTTTGTCGCTTTACTCGCGGCTGGATGAGCGCCGATTGCCAGACTTGCTCCAAAAATACCGGCAGTTCTTAATATTGTCCCTCCGGTCGATGACCAAAAACCACCTGTAGCTTCATCCGCGGCATTTGAAAGTGTTGAAAATCCGGATAGATTAAGCATTCCCTGCTTTGCAGTTTGCGCCCCCGCATAGCCATAAGCCCCCATTTTTATTGGACTTACGCCTGTTATTTCTTCCGACATAAAATCGCCATACTTAAATGCTTCAACCAATAGCCATGTCGGGATGACCCCCTTCGCCACCAATCTAAGCATTGTTTGTCCTGCGGTGCCGGGCTTAACTCCCATTCCCGTTGCCCATTCAAACACCCTTGTTGCGGATGTTGTGAACTTTCTGCCAAAGGCCCCCACAGCCTCACCTGGCGTCATAGCGACATCCCTAACTTCAGTATGATATTTACCCTGAAGTCTCATTGTCGGCGTTGAGACGGACTCTATGGTTGTGTGGGTGCTTGCATGAAGATTCGCGGCATCCTTCATTTGTTTGAGGGTGAGGTTTCCGAGTTCTTCTTCGGATGCCCAATACATATTTTTCTTCATTTTATCCGGAGTGATTTTGAAGAAACCCTTAACCTTGTCAATTACGCTCTCTTCGGCAAATGCTTTTGCGCCCCTTGCTCCCGTTTTAAGATTGATTGCCGTTTTGTAATTGAGGAGTTTATTCATCCAATCTCTGGCGAAACCGAATATGGATTGCCCATGTTTATATTGCGGTCCAATATTATATCCTTCGCCGATTCCAAATCCTCTGTATCCTTTTCCGGATTCGGCCCATTTCCGGACTTTCCCAATCGGTCCTTTGTAGCGATTGGGATCTTGTGCAATTCTTTCTTTTGCGGTAACTGCTCTTTGGGTGTCTTTTGGTCCATAATACTGACCGCCCATACCGGCTTGTCCAGCACGCTCCTTAACCAATCTCGGGCTAGTATATATACGAGCGTCGGTTTTGCCTACGCGTTTCATTTGATTGCCTTGGACGCTATATACATTATCCCCAATTTGCATTACAGAATCACCACCAACTTTTGTTGGCCCTCTGCCACGAAGATTTATCGGAATATCTGGACTCATTAAATCCGATGCAGTTTTTGTTGTCCATGAACTTGGAACTAACGGGTCGGCTGGGCTCATACCCAATATGCGGAATTTTTGCGATCTTTGAAGTGCCTGAGATACTGTTTTTGCAGGATTAACTAATCGAGCATCTCTTATTAGGAATTTTCCATTATCCATTTCGCGAAGAAATATGTCTTGATTGAATATCCATTCAGTGTCAACGGCACCGGATTGTACGGCGCTCCTAAGGTTTTCATAACCTTTTGCCGTCATCATCCTGCCGCCCTCGCCGATTGCATAATGTCCCTTTTTGGCTTTTTGTGCATTGGTGAGGATGTCTTGTACCGTCATATGACGATATCCTTTAGGCGCTCCTACTATCGGTTGCCCGTATTTTCTGCCAAGTGCAGATCTAAGATCGCCGATTGCATCGTCGCTATATTGGATTACATCAATACGAGATAGGGACTCAATCATTTCAGATTCGAGGACTGTTGATGCTGCCGGCATACCTCCCTGTTTTATGCCAGCAAAGTATTCAAGGGCTGACGCACTCGCTTGTTTTGCGGGACTTGCGCTTGTTGACCATCTGGATGCATATTTTCTGGCTTGGACTCCAGCCGATCGATACAAATCACCTGCAGTCGCGGCAGTTTCGATTGCGGCTTTACGAAATGCAGGGGAATAACGATAAGCAGCACGAGCACCCATAACGGCACCAATGCCAATCATTCCCCATTTTAGGGTTGATTCCCAAGTACTTGATTCATCTCTATAATCGGTCATCTATTAACAACGAATCTTTTTCGTCTTATCTCCTCTTCTGCTTTTCTGTCTTCGAAAGAAAGGTCAAACTTAAATCCTTGTTCGGAAAGAATTCCTTCCACCATAGAAATAAGATGCATACTTTCATAGGCATCCATATCTTTGATGTCAAGCGGCGACAATGATTTGAAAACTGTTCCTAACGTCATGTCGAGTTTTGACTCAACCGACCCCACATCATTATCCACACCTATTTGTTCGCGCGAAATTGCTTGTAACTCCTGGAGTGTCCTAACATCTCCCCAGCCGGATATCATTTCGACAGTATCATATACAGTCTCTATAACACCTGCTGGTAAGTCGTCGAGAAAATCTTCATCCGGCCATAATAATGATCGCCGATATAATACTTCTCTATCGAAGAACATTCCCGCGGCATTTACAGAGCCAACAATATTGAATTCCCTTCTTGATAATGGGCGAACAATAAAGAGAAAATCATCTCCATTATGATTATATGTTTTTGGGGTAGTGACTTCCACCATAAAGACCGTTGGATATTGCTCTTTAGCGTCAATGATCGCCGCAATTATATGTGGCGACCATTGAGACCTTGTCCATTGTGTCGTATCTGGCAATGCCCATCGTCTGTCGAGGTCAAAGGCTATCCTCGGATCAGATATTTCCATGGCTCAAAGTCTTATGGGCGTTGCGGTTGCGGAGAATCCGGAGAATCGCATCACATATTCAGTAATACTACTGGGAATTCCTGCTGGCCATGCTTGCATGACTTCGGCACTCACCTTGGGGAATAATAGGGTTGTCCAAACCATCTGGTTTTCAAACGTCTCCTGGTCGAATCCCTGTTGTTTTATCCAGGCCCATTCTTGTCTTGAAATTGCACGAAATACATAAACATGATCGACGATTGTAACAAGATAAACATTTGATTTGCCAAATCGTTCTTTCCATTTGTCAATCATTTCTTGTCTTAATCCTGGCGGATATAAGGAATTGTTTGCCAAATCGGCTTCGGGATTCTCTTCCAATGCTTGTAGAAATTCGGATGGGATATCATTTAATAATCCGTCATAATGGAATCCTGGTGGAGGAGATGGTTGTCCTTCTAACTGACGATTCTGGCTGAAGTATGTGGATACTTCGGGAGATTGTGCTTGAGGTGGCATGGGGACTTGATGTACTGTTGGTTTTTTGGGTTCGGACTTATTGTCTCGTCCTGAGTTAGGTCCAAATCCAACGGGAAAGCCATCTGCACCTTCTTGCAATGGAACTTCGTCTTCGTTAAGTGGTACTTCGAATTGTCCTGGAGGTAAATTTGACATGTGTTTTTCATCCTTAAAAAAAGTATTAATATTAATCGACCGTTTTGGCCAAAAACGGATATGCTACACGAAGCACATCCTTCTCTGCATGTGATATTCTTTGTTGTTCTCCTTGGAATTTAACATCTTCTATTCGTATTCTATCGACTGGATTAAAATCTTCAAATGAATCATCAATCGGATCTTTCTGTCCAATAAGTATCACGAAATCATTTTGTCGCGATAATGATTCCGCGCTATCATAAGGTGCTGGTAAATTATAAGCGCCCTTACTTTCGTCGCCCCAATATATATTTTTAAGACGTTCTCGACTATTGGGATTTTGCGCATTTTTCAGGGCAAGACTATCTCTGTATCCGGATAGGAATTTCGGCAATACAGTATCGACTGCATTATATGGATTGTTATTATTAAGAGAAATAATATTGCCATCATGTTTTGGTTCTTCTATAATCAATTCATCCAATTCGTCGAGCAGAGATTCATTATAACCATCCCCTATAAAAACACCTCTTCTTGTTGAATACCCATCGGCAAGACTGCGTGGATTTGATTGCTGTGAATGTAGGACGGTTTCGTCTGTTTCCCAGTTTTTTGCATGATGTTGAAGATTGCATATCTTGATTTCTTTTCCTTGTATTGGGATATTTGCCAATGCGTTGGCTCTTTGTGTATTCTGTGGTTCTTCCAGATTTACAGAAGGAAGTCCCAAATCCTGGAATCTCATCCCTGTCGGCAATTTGTAGAAATAGGAATTGATAAATTCGGCATAACTAATAAGCCTTACTTTTATCTCTTGCTCTGTTTCTAGCAATTTACTTTCAGATTTTACCGTAATGTCTTTGTAAAGAAGATTTTCAATACTGTTGGTCATTGCCAATGTAATACTATTCCGCCTTTTGAAATTCATTATAAGTGAACCCTGAACTATTTTTCGCCCTGGTGTCCATGCCCGAATTTCTCTATCCTTATATCCATACAACGGATTAATTGGCGCATTGACAATCCACTCTATCGAGAATGCTTCGTCTATCCAACTTTCTTTTCCTTGTCCATTAGTAATGAGAATTCTACAATCAGAGGAGGAGAAATATTTATGCGGCATATTATTATTAAGTATTGCCATTAACTTTTTCCCCTTCTTATTCTAAACTCATCTAATTGATCGTTGTATTGGTTAAGTAGAGATTGAATAGATGACGACTGATTTTTATTTTGCGTGATTCTACTTATTGTATCATCGGGGATGGATGATGCAAAAGGAATCTGCTCTCTTGCAACAAATGTGTACATTATTTCTGTATATACATCATGTATAGATAATGTGCCGCCAGTCTCGGATAATTTTATTCCGCCGAGAAACATTTTTGTATTGTGTATTTTGAGTTTTCCCTGAGCATCATATAAGGGTACTTCTGAAGTTGCCTGTATAATCAGATCGAATTCAGGAATAGCCTCCAAATGACAAGGTCTTGTTTCGTATGGAGTATTGCCTTTTACTTCTTTTTCAGAGATGGCAATTTCTTCAAGGAAAGGGTCATTTCCTCTGAATAAGAATATCATTGTTCCGGCGACTGTTTTTGTGCCAACTGCATATCCATGAACACCTTTTTCGCCAAGCCGTCTGCCTGGGAATAAGTCCGAATGGGTAGAGAATGAAAGAGTCTGCAATCCGGTTAATACCCGATTGAGTCCTTCGGTATTTTTTGAGATGTAGGTTACACGGTAATCGCTTCCTGTGAAAGAGTAGCGATAATCGGGAAATCCTTTTTTTGGGTCAGTAGTCATAATAAAAAGAGCCTGGCAGCCATGACGGCTGCCAGGCCATTTCCTTAATCATCTAAATTTTTCATTGTTTCGTCTTATCATGCACTAGTATGAGGCACCAAGATAATCGTCCTCGGCCCATCTGCTGCCGGCAAACCTCTGCTGATTGTACCATTTTTTGATACGTCTCGCAACATAAGTGTGAGATTCATCAATTGTAATGTCGTCAACAGACATTCCAGAGCCGGTATTAAGTATTTCGATACCAATAATTTCCATGAATGCCGTATGTCCATATTCATTTGACGCTCTTATCAGGGCATCAAACGGGGGGATCTGATCTGCATAATATGATTTTATTGGATTTTCGCTGCCGAATGTGCCTGCGGCTATGGTTTGTAGTGGGGCAGTTGGCTCTTGAAAGAGATTATTATTATACATAGATGTAGAAATTTGACCCTCTTTTGAATCCCCTATAAACTCAACCCTTTCCTCTGGCATGCTTCCGGGAAGCGGACTTTTATTAAATACTAAGAAAATTAAACTTCCACTAATTCCTCGTTTGCCACGAGAGAATGAGCGGGGGTCCGGTGACCCTAGTGTATATAATGGTGCTTTTTCACGGGTAATGCTGTAGGATATTCCTTGCAATTCACCCATAATTTTCCCACCAACAGAGATGAGAATGTCAGCACCGGAGAAAGATGTGTATGTTTTACCATAATCATTTGTGCTCATAGCCATAATTTAGTTCCTCCTATGCTGTGGCTTTCGATAAGCCAATAACACCAGTAACAATACGCAACTCTCCAGGTACTTGGAGTGATGCGTTAACAGTCCCTTCGTTTAGGGCACGCTCTTCAGGAGTCTGGCTAAATACAGCAGATGAGCCGGCAAGTAACTTGCCATCCTCAATCATGTCCTGCAAAAGATTGTCCAGCATAGCCTGAATTGATGCCGTAGTGTTGGGATTTGGCGGATTGCCTATAAGTGGGTCAATAGTATTGCGAATTATATCCCCAACTTCATGTGAAATCTGTACAGTTGTGATACGTGTATAATCACTTCTGTAGTACCGCGATACATTCCACGCACCAGTCATGGCATCGGCGACAAGAAGTCCCCTACCAGCCTTGATTCGAGGTACAATATATCGAGCACCAATACAGTTGTTGAGTTGTGTAATACTTAATTTTCTTGCCACACTTATTCCAGAAAGCGCCTTATTAGTTGGACTTATCTCAGAAGGTAACCTTGTGAGCATTCCCGCATAATAACATGCTTTGTTGCCATTATAATATCCAAACTCGGGATAATTGACTTGAGCAATGAAATTTGGATGCCTGACATTACCAGCAACTACGCTGATATATTTACCAAGATCTATTGGCCATCCGTTAGCATCTGTCTCAGCAGATGAAATCGTACCAGGGAGGGTCGAATCACTTGCATTTAAGAAATATGCATAACTGGTTGGTCTATGATTTCCATCGGTTCCATTTACGCCGTCGCCATCATACCACGAATCATAAGTATGATTCTTGAGTTCAGTTGCCCAACGACTGAGTTGAGCGAGAGTCGGAGTTCCGTGCATAACATCAACTGTTTCGCTATGCTCTTGATCCGCGACCTCCAATTCACTTCTATGTGCTATTACGCCTATTGCCGTATTATTCCCTCGAGTGCTTTCATAGCAAAAATGTGCTAATTGCCATCCAAATTCCCGCCTCGGCAATGAGCCAGAAGCAGTACCTGGATTATCAATAAATACATTATACGGGACCACAATATCAACATCATGATCGAGTAATTGTGCATAAGCATCTTCGAGTAAATCATATCTTTGGTCTGCTGTCATATCGTCAGATTTGGTATAAGTACCACCAGATTCGGTAGCGACTTCACCAGAAGCGAGCGGATTTCCACTAGCGTCTTCCCGACAGATTTTGACTAATTCAACAATTCGCGCACCACCAGCATAAGCTTCGGAAATAGCATGCGTCATTTCTGACGGACTGCCATCTGCATGATAACTTAGTGCGAGTGCATCGGATTGTTTAGCAGTGACAACAGGTTCATTCACATCAAGTGAGGAAGAGGTTGTTACAGCCAGGACAGTAACCTTAGTTCCTGGAGCTGGAGGATTAACTGCTAATCCACCATCTTTGAAAGTAAGGCGTACACCCGGCACGTTTGAAAAAACGTCTGTCATAATAAGTTGTCCTTATTTAAATTGCCGTAATTGTTTTACCTTATTCATTAATATAGCGGTATTTCCATACCTATTTCCCCGTCATCGCTGACTGTCGTTCTGACCGTCAGACTCTTTAAGATATATGCCTTCATTGCTTTTGCCTCGCCGATTCTAAATCGGTAGACAATGCTTCGGGCAATAATATCATTGCGCCATCGCGTGAGGTGGACATCTTGTTCCTGTTTGTAGAAATGTCCATGTTCTAATCCATGCCCACGCAGGACGGGGATTATAATACTCATTGCTTCCCTAAACCATCGCGTAAGATTGACCGCGCCAACGTTTGTGGACATCCAACAGGAAAATTGGAGTTCCACGTCAAATCTCTGCGAATTTACGGTAGCAACTGTACCGTCTTCATATTCAAAAGACCCGACAAATCTAGAACCTATATCTCTGGTTCCCGAAAAGTAGTCTTTGTGTCCAGCAGGTTCAACTCTAATAAACCTGTAAGTAATTGTAGGATTGTGAGTGCCACTTTTTAACGATTCCCATCCTTCTGTTTCGGCATAAGTATCATTATCTTCTGATGCTGGATAGCCAACCATAAATCTGATTCTATCCTCGGGACTCACATAAAGTATGGATTGCTTTGTTGGTGCAGATCCATTACCCTCTAAATTATACACGCCCTGATATTTATTGTCAAGGTCTTTTATTGTATAAACATTTGTTGGTGTTTGAGCGTCAAATATCTTATCCCCTTCTTTAAGGGGCATATATTCAAATGGAAACCATACTCGCATTGGATTGGTATCATACGGCTTTACATAATGCTGTAAATGCTTAAGCATTATATCAATTGCATCGACGATACTTTCGTATCCTGGTAACATTGATCTTGCCGGAGCATCGTCTTCGGTAAGATTGTAGTCGTTGGGGCGAAACAATGGCCTCTGCATAAGAGGAACCATTGAGTCTGGCATTCTCCGTTTGTTTTTTTCAACGGGACCATTCGTTAGTAATTCATCAAAATAATTCATTCGCCATTTTCGATTTGTTTGCTATCTTTTTCGACCGATTCGGTAATTTCTTCCAATGTAAGGTAATTACTATTGGCCACCATTGCCTTCAGGTTGTTAAAGTTATCCAATAATAGGCTGGCGCTCACTCTGTCTCGCCTTGCATTATAGTCGATAATACAATCGTTTATTTCGTCATTTAATTCAAAAACAAACAAAACTTTCGTTCTTTGTTTTTGATGCTTATGATTCTGATTAATCGGCGCATAATTAAAATCAATTAATGTTTGTCCAATTGTAAGTAAATATGACGCCAATTTAATGTCGGACGTTCGATATTCCTTTGCCATTTTCCATCTTTTTTTCATTTGTTATTCTCCATTGCGCCAAGCATAATACGAGGAGTATCCCCACCTACTATATACTGGCAAGTATTCTTCATTAATTCGCGGCAATTTAAATGCGCGATCCGATGCTGTATTTTCAAGCCCATGATAGGAGGCATCTCCATGTGACTCCCTATGCCAATGTCTTTCTCTGAATCTTTTGATAGGATAATCACTTCTACTTCCACCTCTGACGGCCGTTGCCATACCACCATACCCACCTTGACCGGAGCATCTCCATTTAAGCCACATTTCGAATTCTTTGACGATCTTTGTTAAGTCGTTGAGTTTTTGCTTAAATGCTATCCCAGTGTCGGACGATCCGTATCTTACCGAGAAGTCTCCTAATGATTTTGATTTGCCAGTTGATTTCGCGATGCCCTTTGGTCCAGTATATATGTCATATATGGCTCTGTTCAAAACATAATCATTGACAAAATACGGAGGATTGCATAAATCAAATGTGAAACATGACAATCTCCACGCTCTGATAGATGCTCTTAAAATAAATCGAGCCAACAGAAAGTCTGAATACTCTGTATTCTCTGTGCCTAGTTCGAGTCTTAATTGCTCTATCTCAGCAAACCATGGATACATACCGGTCGTAAATAATATATCGACGGGAGTACCTAATGCCTGCCCTCCAGTTGCCTCTGTTGAAAGAAGGTCGGACGAGACATGAATCCTTATTTGTGAATTCCATCGAAGCCCGTCCTCATTGTCTATTGTGAGCGAAAGCACGCCGTTAGAAACAGATACCGAGAAATCGGGGTATTCATAATCCGATTTCTGCGTAGGGCAATATACATTGCCTGAAGGCGAACTAAATCCCGTATCGAACAACCCCTCTATTTCGGGGAGTGATGGTACGGCGAATCTTGTATCAACAAATGCTCGCTGTTGGATTGTTATGTTGCCGGAAGTGCTGACAGGATCGACATCGAGATTAAATGTTATTGTTATTGGATTGTTTGGATTGCCAGAGCTATCAGCATTAAAATATCCTGGGTCCAAATATAAGGTTTCGTCGTCTGGAAAACTGCTGGTAAATGCGAATTTATCAAAAGATTCAACGACAACGCTTCCAGAACCATCAATTGAGGTTTCGTAATACGAATCGTCGTCCGAACTTACTCCCGTGCTGACGGGCTTAGATGTCATGAATGATATCCAAAAACTTGCAGCCAATGGATCTCCATCGGCAGATTTGATTGGATCAACTATTGACGATAAATCATTTCCATATACCCGTATTTCAAATCGGGTATAATCCTCTAAAGTCCTACCAGTATATATTGTTATAACATTTGAAGTTACATCAAAATCAACATTATATATTACGCCAGTTTCGACATCCTTAACTTGAATTGCGCCGTCAACTGTTGTTGGGTCAATTGGCGTATTGAATTCTAATTGTAATTCAAGATTTGTTGGAACGGCATCAGCGCCATTTGCCGGAGTGCTTGTAAGGAGTATTGGGGCTACCATATATTAGAATCCTAAAAGTTTGGCGATTTTATTATGGTCTGTTATTGTATTCACCTTCTTATTATATGATTCGACATCAACTTCATCGTCAGTACTCTCGTCTTCAATTTCTCCAATATACTGAGCCAGACTTTTATCTGAAATCTCCCATGGCTTTTTCGATGTCCTGATAGACTTATTTATAGCCTTATTAATTCTACCTTCCCTTTCTTCGATATCGGGACGGGTATTAATTTTGCGAATGTTGTTGGAGTCTGTATTTCTGAGGTTTTTTAGCGCGTCGTCAAGTAGATCTTTTTTCATAATTATTTTCCTTTGTAAAAACGATATAAAAGAAAAGGTCTGTCCAGGTCGGCCCAGACAGACCTTTCGTTATTTTTTCACTTCTACCTGTCCAAAAACTACGGGGTGTATCCACCTGACGGCAGTGAGGCTGTTGCAGCGTCCCACGTGATACGTTCATCGTAATCATAAGACTTCGCAATATTCACGTTTTTAAACGATCTTACTGCTTGCCCTGCATTTAGGATGCCAATTGCATAGCGTTCCCGAATCTTGACTTTATAGATGTCCCGAGAAGGATCATCCCACTGGTCGCTTGTTGGCTCTTCATCAACAAAGAGTACGCCCAATTCTTTTGAGTCGCACATAACCATAGTTGTTTTCGCCGGAGTGCTACCAGATGCAGCAGTCACGGGGAGAGAAGGGCTAACAACAATTTTCAACGGGACAGGGAAACTCTTATATACAGGATGATACATTCCGGCGATGGCGGATTCGCCACCCATTCCGAGACTACCATTCCATGCACCTTGAGCGCCTCCTGTGCCGGTTTCAAATTCACCAGCATACGGAAGTTTGCCCTGCGATGTGCCGAAGTAAGCTCCGCCATCCCAATATGCCAGATGACGCATCTGCGGATCTCTTGCAAAGATAAGCCATGCAAGAGGATTGACGAGCAATGTGTCTGGTGTGAATCCCTGATTTACCATGTCAGCATAAGCGACAAAGAGATCGTCAACAGCTAATGTGCCATTATAATCTCCAGCGATATCGCGTCCGGTCGTACCATCAATTCCACCTACATCGTTGTCAAATGCAGTTACACCGAGTGCAAGGATGTGGTCAGCAATTTTCTTGTCTTTCCACCGAGCGAGTGCTCGTGCAGCTTCACGCAACAGCATGGCCATAAAGTCAAACTGTGAGTAGCGCTGCATTTCCTGTGTCCAGCGAACGGCAATACCGGATTTTCCTATCTTGACATTGCTTAATCCAGCCATGTCGAGAGTACCTTCCGGGTATTCCTGTCCTTCCGCCATATCCAACGGCTGTCCACCCATCGCTCCAACTGCGGGATAAGATATGTTGATTTGCCCACCTTTTACACGTACTTTCCGAAGCAATGGCGTCAGATTTTCCGTATAATGAATTGGCTCACGTATAATCTTACTTACCACTTTTGGCATGATGAGCATGATGTCGGGAGATGCCGCAGCATCTTCACCGACAGTCTTCTGGTATTCCGATACGAGTTTTCTCTCTTGAGTTTTAACAACTCTGAGCATATCTTCGAAATTAAAATTAACACCAGTTTTTGGGTCAATCCCATCATTTGTCCAGACGCGTGCAATCTGGTTGACTGCATTATCGCGCTTATTGAAAAGGGCGATTTCCGGCGATGTTTTCCTATTAGGAACCTCACCTGGCTTGTAACCCATTTCACTCATGACGTCCGCGACTTTCGTTTCCATCATGGTGCTAAAGAGCTGGGTGAACTCGTTTATTTTTGCTTGTTCGTTCATTTAATTTAAGCTCCTAATTATGCGTTTACTAAAATTCGCGCCCGATACTCAACACCGGAAATTGTCGCCGCATTCCGCAAGTGAGTAGGTACGCCGTTTGAGCCACTACCAGTCAAAGACAGACCAGGCATAGTTGTTACCATACTTAGATTGTCAATATCAGTAATTGGCTGAACAAATAACAGACGTCCAATGATTTGAGTCTCTTTGTTTGTCTGCTCATCTACAGTTACAACTCCGGAGCCAGCAGTATAGCGAGTGAAGGAGCCAACAGTCGTATGATAGTTTGCATCCACCGGTCGCCATGAGCCTGGTACAGCCCAATCTGCCATAATCAATTCGCCTGGAGAACCCAGCTGATATTCGTATTTGACAGGGACTTCGATAAAGTAGCGTGTTACAATCGCCTTTTCATAAGTCTGAATCTGCATATTGTTGTATGCATTTTCCTGATCATGATAAAAGTCGAAGAAGTTGTATCCTACGGGATTATTTGCAGGATGTGTAGCTGTAGAGGCTGCGGCAACTTCTGCTGCTGTTACAACCGCTCCAGTATTTTTGTTAAGGGTTAATCCAACATCGAGTGATGTATAGGCTAAAGTTGTCGCCTTACCACCGTTTGCCGGAACATAATATGGGCCAGTCGCGATACTGCCGACAGCCGTAGTAATGTATTCGATGGCGATTACATTGCCTGCTTTGATGGCGATATCAAATTCTGACGCTTGATTTCTTTCTGTTATGGGAATCCACGGAGCAAGTCTGATACTACCTGTTGGCGATACGCCCTCAGAAAGTTCTAAGATGTCCTTGGATTGACGACCATAACCATAAGGTGTTTTAACTGCCATAGTTATAAATCTCCGTTAATAGGTTTCCAAAAAAATAATTGATGATTGTCACTAGAATCCAAGAGCTGAAGCCATAGTTGGTTTTACATACTCTACAGGTTCCGATTTTTTGACCGTAGGATCTTCTACAGTTCCGGCTGCCTTTTTCGTATCGTCTGCAACATCAGGTTCATCATCTTTGTCCTGACTATCATCCTCATCTTCATTCTGTTTTGTTTGCGATTCTACAATTGAATTGTATTTCGGGCTAAGATCTTCTATAGAGCCACTGAGGGATTCGAGAGAGCGTTTTGCTAATTCGTCCAAAGCCTCCTTGGTATCTTCTTCTGACATTTCTTTGTCATAAATACCACAAGTCTGATACATATCAAACAGGCGCTTGGATTGTGAATCAACAAAGCGTTTTTCCGCCTCGTCTTTTGCTTCAGTGATCTTTCCTATCTCTTCCTTCAGGGAATCGCGCTCGGCGGACAATTCTTTTATCTTCGCTTCCGCATCAGATACTTTCTTCGTCTCGACTTCAAGCTTTTTTTCTAATTCTTTGATTTCCACTGTATCTTCTCCTACATTAGATTGAAAAGAATGATTATCTACATGTTCGGGCTCCTTGCCCTTTTTTGGCTGTGTAGCCGGAGGATTCCTGTTCCCCATATCCATATTATTTATCTCGTCCTCCTCGTAATCGTGTGCTGGCGCGCTCACGTAAAGACCACTTGGAGATTGAAACCAGTCATCAGCAAATAGTTCCTGTGTGACCAAACCATTGGTTGCAGTCATACTTATTACGCCGACATGATCTGATGTGCCGTCGTAAATATCTATTTGTGAAATATCTAAATCTAAGCTTTCGTCATCTTGCACATCAACCCATTTGGTTGATAATACTCCCGCATATTGCTGTGCTGGAATATTAACGAAACTTACTTCTCTAAAGTTTATTTTTTGATCCCAGATTGAAAAACAATCTGCATAAATTTTCTTTTTCTTTTTTGCATCGCCGGATAAGAATTTGTATAATGGAGATGTTTCTTCTAATGGGTATTTTCTCCCGGGTCGATGCGAGCAGCCTCCCGAGACAAGGGATGATCCGCAAATACTACAAGTCGCATCCGTCGTCCCTTGGCTTGTCGATACTGTCAAGTATCTTCTATCCAGTATTTTTTCCTGTGCATCACTATTAGTAATATCGACTTCCAATAATACTTGTCCTGATCCTGCCCCTCCTTTTGTTGCCGATACAAATCCATTTCTGAGGTCTGCTCCAGGAAATGGACGGAATGTTGCCTTATGGACTCTTCCTAGTGCATCCTCTGCCTTTGACCCTCCTCCAAAAAAACCAGAGGAATCACTTGATCTATGATGTGGTAAGACTGGCTTTGCATAGGGTTTAGTCCATGTTGGGATTGCTTGATTGACTCTATAGCCAGCATAACAACGGGCATTTACTATCGAATCGCTTCGAGTAGCATCAATAGTCGGGCGAAGAATAGTAGATACTTCTTCTTTCGATTTGCCGCTAGCCTTGATTGATTTCTTTTGATTGTCAAAAAATCTATCCACCTTATTAATATCTATGGCGGAAGAATCGAATTGATAAAGATCTATTGCGGCAATATCTTTTGTCATTTTGTGTCCTCGTGCAATAACTTTTTAAGATCGTTTTCCAATTGTTCAGTCACTATATGAATGAGGGTTTGTATTTTTGTTCCCTCTTTTTTGACATTCTCGATTATTTTATCTTTATTTTCATCTGATATTAAATATTTTTGAGTATTTTTCAAGGATTCGTCAAACCCTCTATTCCATACTTTTTCAATAATACCCACTATAATCTCGTCATCTGGATACTCTATTGTCTCCCTTGTACAGAAGGAAGTAATTATATCCCTGGTTAAATCATCAACCATAAGTGTTATTTTGTCAAGGTATTTATCGAAGGTTTTTGAAATAATTTTCTGATTATTTTTCAAGTTGTCCTTGTTTAACAATGAATTGATAAGTATGGATTGTTCCAAGTTCACATTTTTAATAGCATCATTCTTTGTTACCTTTGTTTTTGTCTTCTTTGTTCCATATTGATTAGAAGGTTGGTTTTTGTTGGCAATTGATTTTTTCGATCCATTGCCGGAAGAAGATGGGGAGGATTTTGATTTAGCAAGACCTGTCGCAGCACTCATTTTGGCTGTTTTCTCTTGCATTTCTAATTGTGGCTCTAATGACAGTTCTTTTTGAGCTTCTAAATCTGCACGATTCTTTCTATCTCCCCATGCAATAAAGTCGTCATTCTTATCTTCTTCTGAGAATGGATTAAGATTCATTTCGCGTCTTAATTCTGTATGAGTCATCGCTCCGGCCTGGAATAATGCTGTGGCATGGTTTTCTCTTGATTGCTGTGCTTCGACATCAATCTCCGCAAATTCAAAATATGCTTCATTGGCGACTGAGAATGATTTTCCGCTATCAAGCTGTAACTCAAAAAGTAATGTTGATGATATTTTATCGGCGATTACCTCTTGTATATCTTTGCATCTATTTATGGCAACTTGCATTAAGTGCGTTGCTGTCGCTCTGTTTGCCGTGCCTCCTTGTCCAAGACTAATTGAACTTAATCCAACGCCGGATACTACACGATCTTTGAGGTATTCGAGATATGGGACAAGATTCACTCCGCTATCAGATGTGTTAAGTGCTTCTGGATTATGCCTGTGTCCAACGATGGCGATACCTTCTTGTGCTAACCTTTGGATTTCTCTTTTTACCAATGCTGTTTCGGACTCCCCTGTTTCCGGATTAACCATTGTAGGCATTGCATCGGTGCCAATTTTCCACACAATAAATGGTTGTGCGAAATTGCCTCCCAAAATATCTGCATGCTCCTCAAATCGCCTTAAAAAGCGAACATCATCTAATGACGGGATAATCCATGGCGTTCCATAGGGAAAGCCCGCACGATGATTGTAGGAAATATGAATTACATCTTCGGGGCTCCAAAATCGCACCCCATTTGTTTCTGGAACAAATTGCTTATACATTTTGGGGCGACCCCTATGATCTCGCAGAATACTTATTGTAAGTGGATCTGCGACGAATAATCCAACAATAGGATCGAGATCCCTATTGTTCATTCTGTATGTTTTTCCGATGCATGGTGCGGGAACTCTAGACTTGACTACATATGCATTGCAATATCTAACTACTGATCGGGCTATTTTCCTTAAAAGCGCTGTTGGAGAAATACCGGTAAGTATTTGTATTTCTTTCATTCTTATATTACAATATCTTTCTGTCTCCTCATCCTGACTTTTTATTGCGAATCCCTCTCTCATAATGAGTTGCGTATGTTCGTTAAATGACTTTGCTACATAGGAATCGGTATCTTCCGCGCGAACAATTTCCGTTAAATCATATGGGATTTCCTCAAAATTAGATCTTTGTCGATGGATGTTCCTCGGGAGTTTTGGCGCGAATGTCACTAATGGAGGCAATATTTCCTTCCGTTCTATAATCTCGTGGCTAATCGCGCTTGGATTGCTTTTAGACATCATGGATGAAGGGGCTATTCTGTCATGTGCTGGAGATTGTATTCTGTGTGTTCTTGGCATTTTAATTCCTATTGTTAATTCGAGGGTCAATCATATTGCGCGGAAATCGCTTAACCATTTGTTTCATTCTCTCCGGAGTTAATTGGTCTCTACATCTTCGTTTCTGTTCTTCTGCAAAATCTTTGTCTTTATATTTCTTCTCCAGCAATGCTGATACTGGCATAACAATTAGTCCATCGTAGTCAATGGGTTCGCCAAACCACCACGAGTTCGTGGGAGCTGCCTTTTGATATTTTACAGGAATATCCACTTTATGTCCATATGCTGTTATAGAATTATACGTTCTTTGTTCTACTGGAGTTTCCGATATTGGATTGCCATTATCGTCTACATCACTCACCCCAATAATTCCCCCAACCATATCTGCGATTCCATCCATACCACTTGAGGGATCGGGGATTTCGCCATTATTATTGCCGTATAACGCATTAATGGCGTCTGGGGATAGATTGCTTGGAATGGTCTGATTGAATGTGCTTAGTCCATGTTCAGATAACCACGATTCAAGTTGTGCCAACCCTTCTTCTGTTTCTTGTAATCCACATTCTTCGGCGAATTCTAATATTTTATCCAATAATTTTGCAAACATATCGAGATATTTACATCCCATTCTCAATACTAGTTTTTGATTAAATATATCAGAATTGATAATTAGGCGCTTAAACAGATCGTCGATAATAGCATCTATGGCGGCTTTAAATTGCTTCATTGAATTGAGCAATGCTTCCAATAACATTTTCCATAAATAGCAATATTCATTTTCTTCGCCCTGTGTATTTGTTTCAATGAATGGGAGGATATAAGTATCAAGCACATTCTGCCATGCTTCATCGAGCATTGTATGTAGTGCTTTTTTGAATTCCTCTATCATACTAACCCAGAATTTGTCGTATAATTTTTTGAGCATTTCTCCATAATTGATGGTCATATTCATTGTTGCCCATCGGAGAAGTTCTTTTAATACTGATATAAATGCCGGATTATAATATGCGATAGCTCGAATGAAACAACACAAAAATTCTTTATACCAATCTTGCCACGACAGATTCGCAACTAATGATTCTACGATTTTGTTCCAGACCCATGCAATTTCTCTTGTCCAATGTAATTTATCGAGATCCATTTTTAGATAATCACCAGCCCCTTTTACTGCGCCACTCATCTTTTCTTGAATCCCGCTAATATGCCTGGCCATAGTAAATCTGTTTTGATATCTTTCCCTGAGTTCTTTTTCGGCTTCGGCATTCATTCTTGATGCCTGTTCAGGCGTTCTGTGATTATTTGCGGTATATTTGAATTCTTCGCCCTTCCAGTCAATATATCCATACTGGCCAGCATCGACAGTCATCATTTTCCACATTGTATAATCGTCGATAGTACTTGCTCCACCATCAACCGCATTGCCGAATTCTATTCCTTCTCCAACAGTATCGAGCAAATCATCGCCAATATTGCCAAGTGCATCGCCAACAGCATCCATTGCCGATGGAGCTTCAAATTTTTTGGAATAATCAGTACTATTTCTTTGGGCTCTCGCTTCGCGCGATCCTTCGGTATCATTTCCGGTTAATGGAAAATCAGGATCGTTTGTATTATAAGATCCGCCATTATTTATCGTGACATCATTATTTATTGCATGCACCCTGAATAACGGAGAATATGATGGAGCTTGTTCTATGACTCCTTCAAGATCGTCATATCCAATCCTGGAGTCAAGATACATATGCCATGGATAATATTCATCATCAACCAAATGATTCATTAGGAAGCCAACGCAATAATCTCTCATTATTTCCCAATCGCCCTGCCCCATATATGCCGTGGCATTGTGCAAAAATTCGACACTAACGCCTAATGGTAAATCGCCCAAAGCATAAGTTTTACCCGGAGCCCCAAAGCCATCGAGGGTAATGGAATCACCATTTAGTAATGATTGTGCTTGCATACATAAATTGTCGAGATCAGCTGGGATACCTCTTTTCTTCATGTCTTTTTCAAATCCCGCATCACGAAGCATATCCTTCATTTGCTGTGCCGTAAGTCCTTGGATAAGGAGATAAATGGCTATGCCGATTAATATCTGGACAATAATTGTCCCATACTCTGTCCCTGCAGGCATTTTACCACCGGCAACACCGGCATCGTCCAATGATTTTAGAGGACCTTTTAATTTATAGTCGAAATATAGATATATTAATGGCGCGGAATATAATAAGAGTTTTCTTAACCAACTCCATTTGTCTTGCGGTAATCCATTGTTAATAAATTGGGCAGTATATTGTCCCGGCGTTAAATCATCATCGCCAACAGTGTCCGACGCATTGGCAAACATGTCATTGCCATCTTGCATCAAATCATTTATAATCTGATTTGCATTCCAATTTACAGTATCTGAATATGGTTCATTTTGCAGATTGTCAAGAAACTCGAAATTAACAAAATCATATTGATTGACAGCATGATTGATTATGCGCTCAAATAAGTCCCAGTGAATTTTGTCTCCTTCAGGAGCATTGGTCCTATCTCTCCTCATGACTGCTTGTCTTATGTTACGAGACGCACTATCAACAGGAATAAAACTTGCCTTTGGGGCAACCCTTGCTATATTCATTGCCTGCTCAAGTTTCGACATTACTCCAGAAACAAGAAGGAATGCTTCGTCGGCTTCCTCAGCACTTGATTTCGATGCAATATCAAAGATTGGGATTTTGGTATCAGCATATCCACCTTCGCCAGTATCCCTCATATTGGCTTCGCCATATTTTCTGCCAGCAGCAGAATTAATGCCGCTTTTCGATGTGGATCTTGGTCTCTCGAATTTTATGCTTGGCTTTTTTCGGAATTTGCTCAACGCCGTCTCCTCCGTGTAGGCCTTTTTTCTTGTCCAAATACAAAATCTTTTTGTGTTCGTCTAAATGGACTTTTAGAAAAATTGCCTCTTTTGTTTTCATTTTGCTTCAAGGGCATACCACCGATTTTGCGTGATAGTTGTGTTGACGCTCCATGTTGCGGGCTATGGAATACACTTCTATCGTCTCTATTCATTATGTCTTTGCGCATATAATTTAAGAGATCTGGCTCAATATTCATTGATCCTGTATCTTGTAATGGGATGAGTTTCCTGCCGTTCCTCATAATGGTCGGAGCGACATCTATATGGGACACTCCTATTGACGAATTGATGTCGGAATATTTCATCATAATTGCATATACTGCACATTGCCATGCTACCATTGCATGATCTTCCGATTCTTCAAAAACTGGATCCCCATCAAGTCCCATCCGTTTAATTCTAAGACTTCTCAATTGATCAACCAAACCTCCCTTTGGTTCTTCTGCACTTGGGAAGATACAGTTCCCTCTGGCGATTTTTTCGGCGGTAATTGATACAATAAGGGATTTGTTTCTCTTTTTTATCATACCTCCAGTCCATGGATCACGGACTTCTGTCTTCCCGCCCATTTGTATGCCTTTTATTTTATGGATGAGCTTTAGTTCGGGGCGTTCTATCGCATATTTTTTTAGCATTTCAATCTGAGGGCTCCCATATCCGGAATCAACCCACAATTGATCTATTTTCCATTTTTGCGATACTTCTATGATTTTTTGTATGGCTTTTAATTGCGTATATTCTTTTTCGGCCGATATAAATTTATCGACAACTTTAAATTTGTTTGATTGCGGATTATATTCAACGACGATACCAACATCTCCAATCGGATGTCCGTTCCAATCGACACCAAGTGCATAAATACATTCATCTTGCCTTCTCATTGCGTCGTAAGTATATTTCTCGACAGAATTTTCAAGTGCAACAGTAGAATATACGCCACCCTCAACTTCGGCGAAAAGCGCCATAACCTCATGATCCCATCCTATTTTATTATATTTATATTGCTCCCTCATGTCTGCTTCCATTTCAGCCCAATCGGGATGTTCTAGACATGAATGGTAATGCTCTCGCCAACCGCGATCTTTTTCGGTGCAATTAAAATAAAAAACTTCTTTTAGTCCAGATGGCGTTGAAGTCATCCAGAACTCGGCATCCTTATTGTCCATAAGTATAGCCCAAACCGGGGTAAAGTCTTCAGGGGGGATGAAGTCTGCTTCATCAACATATAAAATATCTGCTCCCTGACCTCGTATTTTATCGGGATTTGTTCCGGTTCCAGAATTGATAATAAAGCCTTCAATGCGGGAGCCATTCTTAAACTCTATGATCCTCGGGTTTTTTACTCTTCTAGAAATACATTGTTGCAATATTTTTGATCCTCGCATAAGATCGTCTATTGCCCTGAATATGGCGACATTGGCGGGATTGTGAGGCACCAAAACAATGATGGTGGTTTTCTGGATAAACATGCGATGTAGCATTTTGGTAATTATTCCAAATGTTTTACCAGTACGCCTACCCATTCGCACAACAGATCTTTTCGCAGTACATCTCACTATCTCACTTTGATATGATCTATACTCCATCGACTTACCAGGATTTTTTGGATCCTCCAATTCAAATTCCGCCCATGTTGATGGATCGCTCAATAAGAATGCTTGTTGTGCTTCTCTATTATTTTCGATACCAGGAGGAGGTACGCTGGAATCTCCCCTGCAACTTACAGGAAAGGGATTGTTGGTTTTGCCCTGTTGATATAATTTGTGGTAAGACAATATACATTTTCTGCACATTTCGCTTTGTTGGAAATGTTCTGCCAAATGTTCCAGGACCTTTACTTTAGCCAATTAATATCCTCCACCACGAATAGGTTTATGGAGTCTTGCGATGTCCGCTCTTAATTGTGCAATTTGCCCAACACTTCCGCTGACTCTGGTCATCGCTTCATTTTGTCCGACACGACCTCCCATATATGCACCTCTTTTTTCTGCGTTGGTAGTAGACTTGGCAAAAATTGCACCACCAATTATTCCTATGGCGGCACCTGCGAGCGCTCCCCATCCGGCTCTTTTCCCCAGATGTTTTCTTCCTGCGAGCATTCCGGCTCCACCACCCGCCACTCCTCCAACTCCCATATATAAACCCGCTCTTTTCCATCGGTAGATTTCCCACGGATCTGGAGGAGTTGGACCAGCATCCATTGATTGAGACACGCCAATCGCTCCCATTGTTGCCACACTTGCTGCCGTTATCCCCCCTATTGTTGCCATTGTTGCCATAATTAGCCTACCTTTATTTTATTACCTTCTTTGCCAATCTTCCAATTTTTCTAAGATAATTGCCCTTCATTGCCGATGCTAATGGCTTTTTCCCCATCACGCCAGCAGCTGCAATCGCACCACCAAAAAGAAGCGATCCAGTCCCCTCCTCTCCTTCGGTCTTTGCTAATTTGTAAATTCCATACATGCCCATCATTGCTCCTGCCCCCATTGCCATTTTGGAATATTTTCCGACAGACCTATCTATACCACGAAGCCCCCTCATGTGCGCCTTTCTTCGTAAATAAGAAATTTTCAATGGAGATTTTGGTCCCCTCATTTGAGGTGCTCCATTCTTCCATGACAGTCCGGGACGTTTTCCCCTATCTATTGTCGCTTTTACTTTTGATATGGGAGTTGTGGGGCGACTGGGCACTCCCTTCCCTCTGTATTTTTTCCTTGTGTTACTTCCCCCGCCTCTATACTTCTTTTTTCGTCTGCCTGCAGGGAACCCATATTCAGGTCTCGAATTCATCGCCATACTTCCACTACCATACATTCTTAGGTGTGTACTCCATTTTCGGACACCTCCATGTTCGACCATTTTTCGCCCGAAATTTGAACCTACTTTTGCTGTTTGTTCCGATCCAAATGAGCCGGCCATTTTTAGTCTCGACGTCATAAATATCTCCTATCTGTTTCTGTGATATCTAAATAACCGGTTTCTATAATCTATGATTTTGTTATGAGGAACATTTGCGTCTTGCAAATTTTCTACCAGTTTTTGAACTCCATTAATGTCCTTCTTAAAATATGCTTGTACATCATCTCCCAGCGGAGCATGTTCCCTATAGTATTTTGCTTTTTTTTGTATTGATCGTATATAGTTGCCTGGATTATCTCTGATTGATTCAAGGTCAACTTTTTGTCCTGTAATTTCATCTGCCAGTGATCCCCATTTAAGTGCTCTTCTTCTATTTATTTCGGGAGTAACTCCTGGTATAGATTCATCCATATTTTTTAGTGGTCCCAATTTCATTTTGAGTTTCATTCTTTGAAACCAATTCATTCCACCTTTATCGGCACCTCCTCTCGCCTTTGCCTGTCTTCCTGCTATGCCTCTATTCCACGTCGCATTTGGATTTCTGATTGCATCTTCTGCACTTTTCCTTACATACTCATCCATGAAAGTTTCGTTTCTTCCAATGTTAAGTGGATTAACTCCTCTCCTTATTATTTCTTCGTCAAGTTCGCGTTGTATAAGATCTTCTGCCTTATACCCTCTTATGCGGGACTCCTTAGCGTGTTGTGCTATAATATCTTTTGATGGCGTAGGTTTAACCCACCCTCCTCCCAACGGAACATCAACCATCCCGTCAGGTTTTACAGTCAATCCTTTTAGTGGGTCGCTCGGTGGTCTTTTTATTGCCGAAAAATTATTGGGAGCAACCTTTACCTGCGCTCCACCTCGTCCTATCTTCGAGACCTTTTTTACCCCTTTTGCAACCCTATTTGCGCCACCCCGCATAGTTACGGCTTTGATTCCTTTTTTGGCAAAACTTCTAATTTTTTGCCCGATTCGTTTGCCGTATCCCATATTCCCCTACCTATGCATGTGAAATGCTTCTCTGCCTAATGCACTCCTAACACCCAGTTGGGATTGCTGCACCATAGATAATGCTGTTTGTCTCATTGTTTGTGCATTTTTGGTGTCGCGAAATCCTTCCCCGTACATTTCTACATTTCCCGTAAATTTTTTGCGTCGTTTTTCCGCTCCTTGCTGCAATCCATAATCGCCCAATGCTCCGATAGCCATCGTGCTCATAGTTCCAGCCATACCACCCATTAGTCCACTCATCCACACATTCGTTATTGCTCCCAATTTCCCCATGAACACACTTTTACTCATTCGCTGAAGTGCTGCGGACGTGACTTTGTTTTTATCAAGGAAACTATACAGATGCTTGAATCCAGGTAATCTTCCAGTTATTGGATTTGCTTTAACTGCACTCCCTTTTACCATCGTGTCAATCGCCCCAAACGCAGTCATATCAAGCGCCATACTTCCAGAGAATCCGGTCTTAATAAATCCCTCGTAGCCACCCTGCATATGAGATGACGATCCGTAAGATGTTCCTATTAATGGCATTTATATCTCCTTAATACATACAACTAGCATTTGCCCGACTCTTTCCATTGCTACCAACATTAAATGGCGTATTGGTTTTACTTCCTTGTACGCGAGGAATACCTACACGCGGTGGTAAAGGCAATTCTATTTTACCCTTGGATGGCATTTCGGGCAAGCCTCCTTTTTGGGCAATTCTTTTGAATGGAACGACATCATCAACACTTGGCATCAATCTTGATGTTCTTCCAAGTATTTCGGGTCTGCTTGCCGTTTGCTCCATAGCCGATTCCAATAGTGATATTTTTGCGACTGATTGTTTTCCAGAGTATGTCGCATTATGAACTATAAGTCCACTACCCGGTTTTTTCAACGACGTTGTTTTGACTATACCCTTCATCCCCCCTCTTACTTTTCCTATATATTTATTTGTTCCTTCGACAACATCTTCGAATAAGCCGCCAATAGCAGCAGATACTCGCCTCCCTTTGTATGGTGAGCCAAAATCTGAATGCGTGCGATGACTTGCCTCACTCATTGGATTGGAAACTTCGGGATTATCATCCAACATATAAGATGCTATTAATCCCGCACCAATAATTCCGGCAGCAGCAAATCCCATTCTTTGCCCGCCTAGCCCCTTCCACATATCATCCACCTTGCTTAAAAACTCCGGTCGTCCTAACTTCCCCAGCCCTCCGGCCCCTGCATAAGCAACGCCCCCAAATGCTGCGGCAGTAATCCCAGCACCTAACGACCCACCCCAATCTGACGATTTGTTGTCATTAAGGACATCATGAACTCCACTTGCCAATGCATATCCGCCGGCCAATACTGCACCATAAGACGCGGGGGATCCTTTCCCCGCTTTTAATGCACCTGCAATTCCCGCAACTGCTAATCCACCGCCAATCGCAGCACTTCCAGTAGGAGATCCACTACCACCGCGATTTATGGAAGTCATCCTTTCTGTATTTCTTTCAGGATTACCTTCCCATAGCATTGTCGCGGCAAGTCCAATTCCAACGCCAACTCCCAACCACTTCGCTTTAGAGAAGCGTGAAGCGGCCTCGGCGGCTTTTGTTGCACTTCCCATTGCTTTGGTCGATTGCTTTGCAATGATCGCCTCAATCCCTTTTATTGAGACATCATCGCCCTTGCTGATTAACGTTTGTATTTCTTTCTGCAATAATAGTCCAGCATCATCAAGGGCTTCGCCTTTTTCAAGTATGGGTTTCAAAGAATCTCTTATAGCATCATATCTTTTTCTGGAAATATTTTTTCTGTGATATTTTGACGTTGCGTTCCAATTGTATTCAAATAATTCATCTATCGTTCTTTGTGATGATGAATATTTTGGACGATGTACTGAATATGTTTCGGCAACCTTTTTGCCAACATTTGGATCATATACTGAGCGAGTTCCTTCATAAGCATTTACCGTGGGAACAAAAACGCCATTAATAGTATTCCCTTCCATCAATCGCACATCTTTGCCGGCAAGTGTATTGGCTATTTGATTTGATAATCTTTCAACGAGATATTTTTCGGCTCGCCGACTATCCGTTCTGATGATGTCCAGCCTCTTGAAGTAATCGCCGAATTTGGACTGAAGTTGCTTCTTGGCTTCTTTATCACCTTTTGCAAGTAATTCTCCGGCTTGCATTTGATGTGATAGCAATGCTTCTGTGGCAACATCATCGGCTGATGGTAAATGAAACTCTTTAAGATTGGGATCTAATGCTTGCAAAAAATCATCAACGGATGACCCACGAGTAACTCCAATTGAACTCAAGAACCCCTGCTCTTCTGCCATTGCATTAACAGAACGCATAATATCGCGGCTATCAAGAAGTTTTACGTATCCGTCGGCAGGAGTAGATATATGAGATTTGACGGCTTGAAATAATTGCTTTCCAGTATCTCCAACCCCAACTCCGGCACGAGTTTTAATATGGAGCATATCGGACAATCGACTAACTTCTTTTGAAGTGGAGTACATCCTTTTGTCAATTTTGCCGGACTTTTGTATTGACGATGCATATAAATAAGGCTCAACCTGGGTCTTATATCCTTTGTCTGTAAATCTCGTACTCATTATGCGTGATTCAAATGGCAGATTATGGACGACCAATGTGCCCCCACCATGATCGCTAATCATCTTTATCTTCTTGGCAAACCAATCTCCCGCACGTTTGTTTGTTTTCTTTGCATTGAATAATGCACCAAAATCCTCTGCCTTTCTCGTTTCCCGCATTTTAGATAAGAGGACATCAGCAGGGTGTCTCCCAGTTTGCTTGGCTTCGTCGAGTATTGCTCTGCTTGACTGCCCCGCCATAATGTCCTTAAGTTTATTATTTCCTGCGGAATCGGTTGCATTATCTATACTTCTCACAAGATCGTCCCATTCGGATTCTGCGAGATTATGTAATCCTTTAATCTTTCCTCCAGCACTTCCAAACCCAGGAAGTATTGATTCGTCGAATTGTCCTGACCTAATCATCTTCTCCTGAAGATTTCCGCTCAAAGATTCAATGCCACTTCGAGACATCACACTTCCCATGGTAACGGGAGACGCGCTATCTAATCCGAGTGTTTCAATGTCCATAAACCAAAGACCATTACCCTGCCCCTGAGTAAATGGTCCTTGTGGGCGAATGCCCGATGGGGAATACTGGCGGGCAGCGAGGAGGGCTCTTTGTTTGGACGAGGCGGTAGGGATTTGATTGAAGCCGAGTATATCATCGACATGCTGTATTCGAGAGGCGGGATTGATTACTGCCTGTCTGGCGGATTTTCCGGGGATGCTACTTGGATCTCTTGGATCAGGCACCTAATTCATCCTCGTCAATTTCAAATGAGATCATCCCGTCGTCGTCCGGCTCTGGAATCTCAGGATGATCTCGTGTTGTTATTGTTTCGTCTCCGACCCTCATGTCAATTAGGCGCATTTTACGATTCATTAAATCTGTCACATAGCTCGCTGGATCTTGTCCTGTAGCAACACCCGCCTTTATTCTCTCACGTCTAGTAGCTGACAAACTTTCCAGAAGTCCAACCTTTTTGCGCGTCAATTGATTGAGCCATTCGTATCTTTTATTTATCATGTCCTGAAATATTGCATGTCCATCACCATCAATGCCGACTGCCTGAGGAATGACACTTCTTGGTTTTGTGCTAATTTCCATGGAGACTCTCTCGAGTAACATTTCGACGGATGAGATTTCTCTTATAGTATTGTAATCGACATATTGGTTTTTGTCTTGTGGATCTACATTTAATTCTGCACACAATCCGGCAACACGAGCCTTAAATAATCCAGACTCCCAAGCACATGGATGTCCTTCAGGAATATCAATTCCCATTCTTTTTATTGGACATTGTTTTATATATGGGCATTGCTCTGCGCAAGTCATTACGAGAGACATGTGGTATCCGGAAATACGTCCCTTATACCAATCCTCGAGTTCTTTTACTTTCTTTTTGGAGATTGTTACGCGTTCGCCTTCGGGATATTCATTCACAAGAAGATTTGATACTAATGGAAATGCCATATCTTCTTCGCCGGAAATAAATGTAATTACATCGTTTTTTTCAATGTCGCTATTTCGCGATCTTGTAATCTGGTTTTTTCCGTCCGGGGGTGGTTTTATATTGTCGATATTCATATTAAGGCATCCATAAATTTTTTCAATCCCGACTTATCGCAAGGTTTGATTTTATTTAGATTATTTTTATTCAAACTTTTAAGAAATGTTTTATCCTTTTCAAGATGTAAAGTAGCAGAATATCCATGTGCATTTTTCTTGATTAGTGTATCGTCGTAATTTGTGTTAATTCCCATCTCGATACCTGCAACAAAAATTTCGTTATAATACTTTAATGCTATTTCAATACATCTCATTCCAGTTGATATAACATTTTTTGTAAATTGCTCGCATTCAATTGGTCTGTATGATGGTATAAATATAGGGTCTATTTCAAATGCTTTTTTCGCATATTGAGCAAATTTGAGAATATCATTAATATGCTGTATCTCATTGTATTGTATCACTATAGAGGTCGGGATCTTTGCGGCATTATCTACAATATTTTTATAATGATCGACTCTTTGTCCAGTATCTCCTCCGGTAATCCATGTGATACTTTTTCCTTTTATTGATGGAGATAATAATGATCCATTGGAAACTATAACTGACGAAGTTTTTATCTCATAATTATGAGCACTAATTCCACTTCCGAGAATGGTAATCATGTTGCTTTTCTTCATCTTTTAATCTGAGTTCTATTTAAATGCTTTTTCTTCTTTCGAATAATGCAGAATTATTCTTCAGTATTTTGCCATCGGGAAACTCCTCTTTGTGTGAAATGTGTGCACACTCCATATTACTTCCATATGTCTTGTATCCCCGTTTTCCTACTACATTCATCGCCCAATCCATATCTTCCCATCCATAGCCCACAAAACCTTCGTGCCATCTAAGGTGAAAAAGGGATTTGGGTATAATAAACCATGACGCTGTTCCCGTGCGGCAATTAGATCTACTGTCGAAAATCTCTTCTCCTGACTTGCATCGGAACTTCACACCTCCAATTCTTTTGTCGTCAAGGTTGGACGGATATGAATATACTATACAATCAACATCTACTACAACTAAAAAGTCATAGTTATTTTCAGCAGCATAGTCAAGGCTAGCATTTCTCACCTTAGATAAATTAAAGTCTTTTCGGTTTTTTTGACCCGGAACTTGAGAATGAGTATCTATTCTCTTTATGTCGAAGTCGGCAAATATATTTACATCAAACTTACTCGTATGATTTGTCACAATAAGTTTGTCAAACTTTTTCCAATAAGATTTCTTATCCTGCATAGCATTGCATTTTACAAATCTAGACAAGACTTTATCAGTAGCAGCCCAAGCAATTAGGATTCGTTGCTCTTGCGTGTGTATTTTCGCTTTTTCCTTTTCCTTTTGCTTCCCTTCTTGGGGGATGAGTGTACTGACTTCCCCTCTTCTTGCTCCTCCTGTGTCTTTATTACTACTTTTTCTTTTGGCTTAGGCAACGGGATAATTTCACCATCTATCTCAACGCCTTTGACAAGCCATTTTTTTCCTTCTATGACAAGTCCAAAGCGAGCATCGCCAATTTTATCAATTGGACAAATTTGCTCTACTTCAATAGTCTGCCCTTTGTCGATTCTATTAATATCCATCACTTGCCCTGCTATGTTCTTAAGATTGTCATGCGGACGAAAATGTAGCGAATGTTTTTCGGAGGTTGATATTGCATCCCCCGAATTAGTAATGGAAAAGATGACTTTCACCTTACTTTTCTCAATCTGAGTAACACTTTTTGTTTTAATTTCAATACTTGACATTACAACTCCCTTATTGTGAATAGGGTTATTAAAAAAACGGTCACTATTAGTATTATACATTGTTCTGTGCTCTTTGTAAAATTCTTCTTCTGAAATTTGTGGTATTTTTAGTGCGGATAATGGAGAATAAAGATAAATTTCCTTGCCAACACTCTCATACCATTCTACAATGCGTGGAGAAAGATCAATGATTTTTTTGTACTCCTCGACTTCATGGACTTTATCATTGCTATAAAAATGCCTCAAGTCATGTGGATTTAAATCCCATCCGATTATGATCGTTTTAGTACACCCAAGATGTTCTGGCAAATACATCCCAATCTCCGTCATCATTCCCGGGAATGGGCGTATAAGCGTTTTACTCAGAGCATGATTCTCTACTTTGCGATCTTTGAATATCTGAAAACGGTAATTAAAATATTTGGGAATAAAGCATATATCAGCATTATAATTATTTTTAATATCTTTACTTAGTGTAGAAATTTTTAAAGTATTTTGATTAACGGAGTATGATTCTGCATTATGCTCATTAGCAATATGTATATCGGATATGTCGCCAGCCAATCTCGATGCCTGTTTAACTGTAATTACAAATTTATCTTTTAATAAATCTTTCATTTCATCTGTCCATACTTTTTGTAGTGATGGACCGCATGTTAATATATAACAGGTTTTGTCAGAAGCCGCATTGTGTAGTAGGTTTATCTGTTGTTGAATTTGCTGAATTTGCAATTTGCGAATTTGTTTTATAGGAAGAATGTCAAGCATTCGGATACCCTAAAAAAGTATACAAACCTGAATTTTCAACCGGATGAATCAAACGCTTTTCTTTTGTGTCCATCGTATTAAAATATGCTTTATCTTCATTCAGATGCCTTTTACCCGAGTCGAGTCCCAAATTATTATTAAGAATATCTTGGGAATACGTCGTATCAACACCCATCTCAATACCGGCAACTTGCAAGTTATCATAACCAAGAAGTAGTGCAATTTTAACACATTCCGCTCCAGTCGATATAACAGTCGCTACCGGAATGTATACAATCGTTGCATTTGTTTCAGATTTAAGAAGGTTATATATCTCTTGATACTTATCCAAATTGCCAGCACACCTTAAAACAATTATTTGTGGATCTTCTGCCTTCCTAAGAAGAAAGTCCTTATGCAATTCAACAATTTGTTTTTTGAACGTCCCCGAACCCAAGACCCAGATTACTTGCTTGCCTTTAATCGCGGAAGCACAAATAGATCGGTTGGGAATGATAACAGTATCTGTTGTAATGCTATAGTTGTTTGAGGATGGTCCGCTTCCAAGTATTGTAACTCGACCTTTGCATTTTGACAATATCGCAAGTGGTTTTATATTAGACATTTTTAAGTTTCCTTTCACATAAGTCGAACTGCCATTGATAATCTATATCAACAGAAGACCAGAAATCTACTTCGACCAAATCGGGACTAGGGCCTATTCTCCGCTTATGCCAATCCCATATTTCTTTTCTAAACATATAGAAGCCGGACGTTTCTGTCATAATCGGATTCAAATCCTGGGTACGTGGATGTATTTCGATATCGAAGTTGAGTGGCATTCGCCTATACCATGCAAATGTCTGGTGCCTAAAAACTGTAAATGCAGAAGACATTCCCATATTTATGGAATGTATTCCTTGTTCATAATACTTTTTTTCAAGGAGGGGGGAAGTGGCATGATATAAGATGTAAGCATCTGCATCTATCTGCTTGATGAAAGCGTCATAAATTTCGCTACCCAAAGTATTATCACTATCTAATGATGTATCTCTTTGTAGGAATTCAACATTACTACTCTCCACATAATCCATTACTTTTGGATCTGAGCAGAATATGTAATTGTCTATACTATTAAGACTATTTACAGTATCAATGGCATAGTTTAACATAGGCCTGCCATTCAATGGTTTGATATTTTTACATGGCAAACGCTGACTATTCAACTTGATAGGCATGAATGCAACTATTTTCATTTTTGTTTTAGTCATAACTGATATTAAAAAAAAAAAAAAAAATGGTTGCAAGACCTGGAATCGAACCAGGGTATACGGCTTATGAGACCGTCGAGTGACCTCTACTCTATCTTGCAACCTAAAAATTATACTATTTTGTAAATTGGGGTTTGGGTTCTCTTGCCTGATAATGATACTGATGGCCTGAATGACATTTTAAGTCTGTCGGCCTTCTTGAAAACGATCAATCTTTTTCTTGCACGCGCTTCGCCACAACCCCATAATTCGGCATATTCTGAAGAGGATCTAAAATCATCACTATGTTCAACCTTATGGTTGCCATTTAGTGCCTCCAACCATATATCCATATCTATCATACTACCTTTTTTCTTTTTTGTCAAAGTAGCACTTTTTTTTACGCTTGATTTCCTTGTTTTCTTTTTCATAGTTAATACTCCTATTTTTCATGATTAATAAAATGTTATTCTGTTTTTGATCTTCCTATCGTTTCAACAAGTGCCCTTGAATATAATCCTTCGCCAGGATTCCATTTCAATATAATTCCACCAAATTGCGGCCTAGAATTCCTTCCTCCTGCAATCTTATATACGAAAGGCGTTTTTCCCTGCCACCCGGCAGTAACTACTGAAAATTGCCGACCTTGTGCTGATGCCCACTTAGTCTCAAAGTAACGATGACGATGGCTTCTGACGATAGCATCGGGCGGTCTTTCATTATAGCGTGCCGATTCATTAAGTGCTTCTACAAGCTCTTTATGCACCGCAGTGCTTTCGTATGCCACACTCCCAGTAGTTCCTATTGTATGCATAATATGTGCTAATGAATCACCAATCTCAAGCCACAAATCATGTCTAGCATATTGATGTAAATCATTCGGAATTGCACCCAATCGTCTAGCCAACATCTCTTCATAAACACCCGCCTCCCCAACATGTGCTGACGTACCTCGAATGTGATAATATTTCCTCGCCCTATCAACAACCGGCTTAAGAATCTTATACGCCAAGTCCTGCTGATCATCTAAATCATGCGAAATCTGATGGGTTGAATTATGATGAACTCCATCTAGAGCATCTCCATTAACAACAAGAATATATGGCTTACCCTCCATCACTTTCTTAACCCATTTGTGAAACTTGTTCCAAAACTTCCATAACCCTCGCTGAAACTCTGACGGCATATAAATACCGCCATTATCCAGATGGATACCACTAGGAGGACACAAAGCCATTTGGCATCCCGCATGAATATCGCTAATAATAAGTGCTTGTCTGATTTTACTCATAAATTACTCCGATCCTTTTTACTGAGCCAAAATGCCAATTTATTGTCATGCAGGACGCTCAGAAGTCCTTTTGCAAGAGATGCTACAGTATCTTCTTCATCTTCTTTTTCATGTATACTTTTAATGCTGAATGCCTCTGCAATTGCATGTAAAATCTCATGGATCAACGTATCGGCTATTTCCAACCTGTGCTGTCCTTTATCCAGTATATGTATTTCCCTCTTATTGTAATCGCAAACACCAACAATACCTTCCTCTTCTTTTATCACTTCCAAATCATGGTCTTCGTTCCAATAAATAATACGATACATATCATTGATAATTTTAACGGTCGTTGGGAATCCATCTCTCGGTCGTCTTTTCATTTAAAACCTTTTGAATCGAGGTTTACGCTTACGACCGCCAGTTCCAGTTCCGCTTCCCGTGCATTTAAGAGGTTCCAATTCATAGCACTTACAATGCAGTCTCATACTTTGCATCATACTTCGAGCATGTTTATAATGATTGGGTACATATTGAAATACGAGGTCCCAACTTGCACCGGGATTCTGCTTAAGGAAATCGACAATTCTATTATAAGTATCTACTGCAGGATGTTTGTCTTTACCTGATGCAGCTCCACCAATATTATCTTTCGGCGCATTCATGAGATTTAGCCATTTATATTTTTTTCCGGGCTGTTTATCCACGGGGCTTAGAATCACTTCAATTTCACGAGAATCTTTTATGACCAATATCCCAATACCCCTTATTTTACACCACTCTTGATTACTTTTTGATGGCATTGTTAAAGTACAACTATATACAGTAGGTGTACGAAACTTGCAATATGATAATTGTTGCTTCAAACTCTTTGTAAATGATCGTTTCATTTCTATGCAAACCTGCTGGGATCCATTCCTGTCTCCAACAACATCAATATCGCGACCATGACTCGGAACCTCAGCATACACTTCGAATCCGCCGGATAATAGCCACTTCTTTACAATTGGAAACATTTCTTTTTCAAGCATATTTAATATCCTATGAACGCCTATGTGAATCTCTAACCAACCAGTCTGCCTCACCCGATGCAATATCATTTGATATCATTTCGCCGCCATCATATATGACGTGATTGGCAGTCATATTTTCAATAATGCGCAATAACCGTTCTTTCTCCTCGATTAAACTGGCATTCTCTTTTTCAAGATTGGCAATTCGTTCTTTCATTTTCATTTCGATACTCCCATATTGGCCTTGTTTTCGGCAATTAATGTATATTGTTTTTCTTCAACTATCGTTTCAACTCTATCCACAGGATTGTCAATGAATATCTTATGACATGATAGACATCTCCAATGCCCCAAATACTTTCTAATATCAGCATTACCACAAGTGGTACAAATCAATGGTTTTTTATTTTTACTCATAGTTCTATTTTTCCCTATTGAAGAATATGATAACTTCATTTATAGTAATTATCATATCTTTATGTTTTTTTGTCAAATATATTTAAAAAAAGAAAGAAAAAGTATGAAAAAGTTAACTATTACTATAACAGGGTCATCTCCAGTCGAATCAAAATTGCTCTTCGGAAAAGCAGTAAGTTATATAAAAAAGAAATTGTCTGAATTTGAATATGACGAATTAACTGTAATGGCTACTGGAGAATCTGATTACAATCACATTCCAGTCAGTCTTTATCTTGACGACTTCGCCGATAAAATAATATTCAAACTCCCTACAGATTACGATTTACAATTGGGGGCATTTGTTGATAATGTCAAATCACGCAAGATAAGAATAGGACACTACAAATTCGGCAATATTATGGGTGGCATTACGGAGAATGGTATCTTAAGATGTCTACAAAAAAGCAAGCAGAAAAAAGATAATTCGGCTTCGGCATCAATAGTAAGTCACAGTCAAACCCGCGCAAATTATATGATGAGTGATTTCTTATACATATTCACAAACAATATCGCCAAATCATTTCCGGCGCTAATTTATAAGAGGCAAAGTCCAGACAAAAGACATGTAATCGACTTAAGATGTATGAAACTCGACATCGAAAAAGAAAAGGGTAAAATAGATAAGCCGAATTTTAATAGACTAAGAAAAACAGTATGGAATGAAGGAACTAAAATGAGATAATTAACCATTATTTTTTTAAAAGAATTATAACAAAACCCTCTTGTAGTAATGCAAGGGGGTTTTTCTTTTAGTGTAAAATAGCCCTATATAAGAAACAAATATTGTTATTTTTTATTTGAGATTTACGAAATTGTTACAAATATAATGATTTGTAAGGACTTGTATTTTTTTTTTTTTTTGAAGAGTGGAGATGTAAATGTTCTTTCGAGGATCTAACTTTTAATGACTTCTTTGTTGTATCTTCTTTGTTGTTTCTTCTTTGGGGGCAACTATATGGAATATATCCTTTTGGTATGAGAAACTTCTTCGTTTCACGCCAGTGGGGTCTTATTCTGGTGATTATAACACCTAAAAATAGGCAGGTCGATAAATGCCATAATAATCGACGGAGCTGCTGAAGCAGTCATATCATAGATAGAGACAGTATGAAAGAATACAAACGACTCTATAATATGTGCGAATCTACTCGCCCAAATATTAATCTATTAGTAGCCTCGAGCATGTAGAAGTAGATATAGCGTCTTATAGCTATGTGAATATAAGAATCCAACATCTGGATAGAATTAGATGTAGGCTTTCCAATAAGCCTGAAAGTGAAGAGCATGACCTCTAATGGCGACAACGAGCATACCATGGCGACAAGATGGTGGCACGATGACGACATAATGGGGAAATATGGCTTAGTAGAATGGGGATTGGTAGTAATAGTGCGTTTGTATAGTACATTATATTGCGATGCCATCAACCCACAATTGGAGGACTAGTCCTTATATATGCGTAACGATATATGAATGGATAATGCATAGTGTCCTAGTGTAATACATATAGTATATGTAGATAAGCAGAATAACAAGGAAGGTATGTGGCACGTGGTAGTGCGCGACATACTAATAGCCAGTACTCATACTGGGATATAAATGAATGGGATATAAGATGGATTTGACAGTATGGTTGAGGGAAACATGATGTTGATGGTGATTGTGCATTTGTATAGCACCATCATCTTTCAATATCATCAACTCGCAATTGTATTTGCCAGTCCTTGTATTGCGCCCCTCTATACGGCGCATTATAAGTAGTGGACGCAGAATGGCGGTTCATCATTCTGACTGCGTCATCAAAAGGAATGGTTAGGTACATAACACCTGAAACTGAAGTTATGCGTTGAGAAGCCTTCGATATATGGCTATTTCGCATAATAGCAATATTTATGCGTTGGACCCCTTATGGGGTCTACTCCCACGATTGGTAATCACCTTGACGTGGTGTGGGGGCTTATTGTAAACAAAGAATTACCTGCGGAGGAAGATCAATCCTCTTAAAATAGTTGATCGGGCGAATCTCAGGAAACATAGCCCTACAAGAATGACCTGGTGCAGTAACCTAAGGGCAATGCTGTAAAAACTAAATACCTTACTCTATGGGGTTAACTGAGCATAGAGTGATGAGTGTAACTACACCCAATGGTATCTACTGGTATTTTAAGGGAGTGTCCATCCCAACCATGAGATACAAGTCTATTAACAAATAGGCCTGGTGGGAACCAGCTTTTTAATAGGAGGAAATATCCATGACAAATGCAACGAAAGAAGTAAAATTGTTTTCATTAGTAACTGAAGCACAGGTGAATACATTGAAAAACAATTTTGAATTGTCGGATCAAGATATGTTTGAGGGGTGCGATGACGGGTACGGTATTGATTACAGTAATCGTTGGCTTAATGCCAACGATAATTCTTACCACTGGAGTATATCGCTGTACAAAGCCAACCTCCACCTAATATTGAGCTGTGGAGAAGAATGCCACAGAGTGAACCCCGATGGATCCATAGACGATTTATCATAAATTAGGCGAATGGGAAATAGAGGAGAGTGTAAAAACTCTCCTCTATTTTTTCTTTCCCTCTAACTAAACTGTAGCACTTACTTTTAGTGCCTGACGATTCCCGTAGGTGGGATGAAACAGTTTTTTCCCCACGCAAGAATGTTTTTTTCCACGCGAAAAGAACGTCTTTCTATTGTGTGGGGTTATGTTGGCCTCTGGCTATTCATAAGCCATCTTTTTCAAGAAAGGAGAAATTATGAAGAATTTAGTAAATAGGACCTTCGAGGTTCTATTTAAGTCGATGGGATTGAAAATCGACCTCACGTGTGTGGGGTCGATTGAAGTGAAAGGGCGTGTTTTAGAACATATCCTTTCAATCCTTGGTAGCAAGCGTCAGGAACTTGCTACTATTTCCATAAAGGGTGTAAAAGCCCTTGTCCGGGACGAACTGTGGGACAGGTGTCCCCAGGACGAACCTGCAAAGATGTCTGCATGGGTCAGGGCCCGTGTAGACGATGCTCTCGAGAGTCGTCTTGGGAGCATATTCAGGACCGTCAGTAAAGTGGCGGTATTAATCCCGGATATGAAGGGTGAGCAATTCATCCTCCTAAACCGGGGTGAGTTTAAAACCCTCATACCTGGGGGTTTCAAGGCCGTGTATGAAGCGATTTATACGCGGCTCCTGTTGTCACCTTGCAGGGAGGTGACAAGTTATAAATTCGAGACAATGGACTTGTTTCCATTGTCTCGTTTCGGCAAGGAGGATGCGATAAAAATTATCGTGTCTACAATTGCCGAAGGGAGATGGAACAAATGGTACAATAGTGCCAATCGTTCCATCAAGAAGGCATTGCCGTCCGATTGGATGACAATGCCAGCCTATAGTGACATTGTTACTATAGGAGAATATTTATCTCAGTTCGACAGCACTGAAAAAGTGTTTGTCGAATTTGGCGATAAATATTTCGACGGGCTTAACATATATAATGTTGAGCCCAAAGATGAGGTTGTACAGCTGCGTGCCGTACAACTTCGAGAAACTGGAATTGACATAGCCAAAGGGCTATGTGGTTCCAGTACTTTCATTTCTTTGCTGATGTCCCGGTTGGGATTGTCGGCAGAGTTTGGGACTATTAGCCCGTGGAATATAAAGTCCACTGGTAGTGGTGCCAAAAGAGGTGCAATTACATGCATCTCTGAAATTAAGGATGTTGGAAACTCAGTAAAAATGAGTTCTCAAATCATCCGCAATATGCCGGATAATGCCTCGGTCGAGGATTTGATGGCTAAAACGTACGTCACGTGCGAGAAATTGGCGCGGGGCGTTCATGCCGTCAATATTGGCGGCAAATGGGCTGATTACCAGCTCATGTATGAGGCATTCGGAGTGGATGCCAATACAAAAGGCGCTTTCGCTATGAATGTTCCCGGCATGAAGTGTCATGTCGCGGGCATATATGGTGAGAGCGCAATGGGGAAGGCATTGCATCATAAGGCTGCGAATGTAAGAGTTCGTGGCATTTATGCTTATGTGATGCCCGACCCATGTATCCCCCCATTTCGGGGTGGCAATACGATTATTGCCATTCCTGGTGGGATGAAACCTCGCAAGGGGAACGTCATGATGACACGTTCCCCACTGGTCACGGCGGGATCTATCGTCGTAGCCAGGGAGGTTAAGGGTTCACACTCAAACGCAATGAGTGTAAATCCGGAAATCTTCTCGATATTATGTCGAGGAGATTTCGATGGAGATGCAGTTAATGTGTCCCATGTTGATTTGTTGCCTGCGACTTGGTCTAAGTTGCATGCAATGAATCTGAGTATTGTTAAGTCCGTCAGAGCATCGAAAGATGTTTATGCTGATGGGCTTGACACTCCGACCACCAAGCGGAGTGAGTCTTGGGGTTGGAAGGGCGTTCGTGACATGATCATGGATGTCCAAACTAATGGGATTGGAGTATATGATAATATACTCTCATCCCTATTTTCTAAGGCACATGATATGGGACTTGATCTCATATCATGTGCCTCGAGCCTTTATGGATTGACCATGAAGGTTCAGGTCGCTATCAACTTATTGAAACATAAGTTGGATGGCGTTATTATCAACCCAGATCTGTTTAGAGACGAATGTCAACAGTTCTTGGGTTGCAAGGTCGAGCCAGACAAAATTCTGGCTCGAACTTTCGGGAATAGAATTCCCGACAATTGGGGCAAGAGAAGCCCCTCGATTTGGAGGATGCATGAAGATGCTTCCCTTTATAAATATATAAAGGGCCCATCGAAAGATGCGTCCCCCGAAGTCCAATCGCTCGCAGAGAAGCGGGTGATTGGTGAAACCTCGACAATTCTTGGCTACAAGGAAGTAGTCGAGAATTGTCATAAATGGAGCAACATCCAGGAGCCTCATTTTGGAAGGCTCGCTCAGATGTACTCTGTCATTAAAAGTCCCACCCTCGGAGCAGAGGATAATGTGGGGCTTTATAATGCCGTCTCGAGCCTCTTGATAGAGTTGTGGTCTAAACGCCCAGCCGTCAAGAATGTTCGAGGTAAGGCACGTGAACGCCTTATGCAGGGGCGTTTGAATTCGGAGAAGGATATTGACGGCTATGGAATGTCGGTAATGTCCTTATTTGATATTTGGGCTAGCATGTTTAGAAGTGACTCTAAATATAATAGCCAGCAAATAGAGGCTATCAAACAGTACTTGATTGATATGCCTCATTCAATTGAGTTCTATCTAATCTGCATATTACGCTCGATGAGTCTCGCCGAGCGCAATACGAAAGGTAGGATTAAGAAGTTCTATCTTGAAGATAGAACTCTTAAGGTAAACCGCGATAAGAGCGGCAAGCCTTATGCTATGGGTGAAAATGTTCATCCATGGTCTCTCGTCGAACAGATTGTTCCGATGGGAGTGTGGGCGATCATTGGGGGTCGTATGAGTAACCCTGAATGGTCTCCCAAAATCTCATTGGATGCAATGTCCAATGAGATTGAATTTGGATCCCCTGCGGAGGAAATCTTCCAGGGGAAATATGGAGAAAAGGATAAGGCAAAATGGGATCGTTCTGATCTCCTTTTGGCAAATCTAGACTCCAAGGGGAGTACTGGCAGATATGTCAAAAATCTCCCCAACTGGAATGGGGAGGAGAATAAGGTCCTGTTTATTTCCGTAAACGGAAAGAGGAAAGACAGGGCACCACTCCCCGTGGAGAGAGTGATGGATGCACTCCATAAAGGGTGCTCCTTCGTTACGGATAATCCCGAGAATAGAAATCGGGATTATAATGTTGGCGAACGAAATGTCGCCGACATACTCTCCAAGTGGGGATGTAAAGAGACACCATGTGGGGATTTCTCCGTATGGACGAAATCACCCCAATAGAGAGTATGACAGACAAGAACTGTTCTTGTCTGTATTTAACCTTGACTACAATTGTAGTCAAGGTTTTTTATTTCCAAACAGGAAAAACGGTTAACCATCAATCCGTTTTAAAATTGATGGAAGAAAGAAAAAAAATATGAAAATCACAATTGACTTATTAATAGAACTCAAAGCCTGTGAATCTGGCATTGACTGGTTCGACAAGCATTTCCCGGACGGGTGTACCGTACCAGAACTGCTCGAAAAACTCGACAATAACGGATGGCTGGGTTGGCTAATGGCACGGCGGGTCGATATAACCCAGGCTTGTCTTGATGCAGGTGCAAACGTTCATGTCAGAGACGATTGGGCGTTGCGAGATGCAGCGGAACACGGGAATATAGCGGTTGTAAAACTGCTGCTCAAGAATGGCGCGAATGTTCACGCCCACAATAATCATGTGTTGCATTTGTCGGCGAAAAACGGGCATACTGCAATTGTGAAATTGCTGATAGGGATGGGGGTGGATATAGACTCCATATTACATTTATCCGCTGTATACGGGCATACTGCAATTGTGAAATTGCTGATAGAGATGGGTATAAACGCCCATTATGATTGGGCATTGTGTTCGTCCGCTGAAAACGGACACACTGCAATCGTGAGGTTGCTCCTTGAGGCGGGAGTGGATGCGGATGTTATAGACGGAGATCCACTGCGCTGGGCAGTGATTGGTAATTACCCTGAAGTTGTAAAACTGCTCCTTGAGAGCGGTGCAGATGTTAACGCGTTTAAAGGGCGTGCATTGTATCTTTCTGCGAGAAATGGATACGCAGAAATTGCGAAACTACTAATAAAAGGAGGGGCTAATACGAATGAAAATCACGGTTCCTCGTTGCGTTGGGCGAGGAGGAACGGACATTTAGCAGTCGTCAAACTGCTTGTTGAGAATGGAGCGTAAGATGTAAAGAGACACCATGTGGGGATTTCTCCGTATGGACGAAATCACCCCAATAGAGAGTATGACAGACAAGAACTGTTCTTGTCTGTATTTTGTTCAACCGACAAGCAACCGACAAGCAACCGACAAGCAACCGACAAGCAAGCGATGCTTGCTTTGTCATATTACAGGAGAAAATGTTATGAAGATCACAAAAGGATATTTTAAGAACATGCATTCTGTCGATCTCTCGGAAGAATCGACAGAAACATTCAACGATATATTCCCTGATGGATGTTCCATCAGGGAATTCCTTGATGTAAAACCTCATATCTCCCCCCCCAAGAAGATGGGGGGAGACTCTTGCGAGAGAGAACTCCCACTGGGACCTCATTCGTGAGGTCTCAGGAATGGATCGTCGACTCACACTTGAGTTGATGGCAAACAACATCCCCACGAGGGTGTTGGAAGGAGGCCTTATCAAGGCCTCATACGGCGGACGAGAATCTGTCGTAAAGACTATCCTCGCAAGAGGGGTGTCGAAAGATGCCGTCAAGACGGTATTCTTGACGGCAGCATGGCGTGGAAAGGAAAGCATCCTCATGATGCTTTTAAAAGAGTCTTGTTTTTCGAACGAGACCCTGGGGGAGGCGCTTGTTAGTGCCTCTACGGAGGGCAGGGAGGGTGCTGTTCGCATGCTCCTTGATGCAGGGGCTTGTATACACTTCGACGAGGGGGGTCCTTTGAGATGGGCCTCGTTCCATGGTCATACTGAGATCGTCCGCCTGCTCCTCAAGCGAGGAGCGGGCAAGAACAAGAGCTCACTCGCGCAGGCGATAAGATACTGTCAAGGAGGCAGCCTGCAGGGGGTGGAATGCCTCCGGTTGATACTAGAGTCACTTGAATGCCCACTTTCGGGCATGGAGGTGAACAGAGAGGTAAGATCGGGGAATGTCCTCGCAGCACGGATGCTGTTGGAGAGGACTCCCGACTATGAGGGAGACATCATGGAGGACGCACTTGAGAGTGGGAACGTTTCTATGATTCATCTCGCTCTTGAGTTCGGAGGGCGTGCATCTTCAGAGCACCTCTCCACATCCGTGAGGATGGGATGTGAGTGCATCTCACGGACCCTGATCGAATCAAGGTCTCGTGCATCATTAATTGACGAGGAGGATGTCCTCCGTGCCATCAGGGCGGGACACTGCCGTCTGGTTCAGTTAATGTTGGAGGAAGGTGGCGATCTTCCATGTCAAGCGCTGCTGTACGCGCTGGGAAGTGTGCCCATGATAAAGACCCTCGTAGAAGGGGGTTGGATAGACCTCAATTCTGGAGATTACGGGTGGGAAATGAGAGTAGCAATAGAGGAAGGATTTGTGGAGGCCGCCCGGTTCCTGTTGGAGTCGGGCGTAAAAATAGAAAAGGAAGAAGAGGAGGAAGAGGACGAGGAATAGTCTTTCTTCCTTACTCCGCCACCCCCCCCACAAGAGAAGAGAAGAGCTTCGCTCGAAGACTCGCTTGCAACTCCGCCTTACTCCGTAAGGCTTCGCTCGAAGACTCGCTTGCGGACTCGCACCCCGACTCTCTTCGGGGTGCTCGAAGACCTCCCTATTGCGTCTTCCGGCACTTCGAAATAGTGGGGATTTCGAATAAGGCCTATTCAAAACTCTGAAACATCATAAGGAGTATAAACAAAGATGTAACCGAGATCTGACGGTTAAAATCAAAGGCAGTTGAAAATGCGATCAGATTAGGTATCCGAATGCCTGGCCCAAGGGGGCAGAGAAAGTTCGGGAAAAATCCACATTTGATTCCATGTGGTGCGTCAAACTCGCCATTGCGGGAATGACGTGGAACGTTTTGGCAAAATCGATGCAAAGCGTTAATTAGTTCTCGGAAGAGAACCCGATCGTACTCGCCATCTCCACTCTGCCAAGTGGGATGGCTTTTTTTGTACAATAGTGGGTAATTTGATATATGGAGATGATTGCTATCTACATATCATTCTAAGTCCTTCACAGCAATCTTCACAAGAGTTCTCGCATACTCTCACACAAATGCGACCACTATGTATTCTTCCCCTGCACGGAGAATACATAGTAAATAAAATTCCCACCAATTAATAATAGTGGGGATTTTGAGTGTTATTAACTAATACTCAACTCTCTGCAAAACGAGTATAAACTTTGCTGCCGGTTGTGCTACATCAGCAGCCGTAAGAGCCCTTGTTTCTCGCGGAAGAAACGGGTATATATGTAGCACGATGCTCCTCGTGAATCTGGAGCCAGAGGGAATTGCTATAACCAAAAGCCAGGCCTCACCTCTCCCACTCTAACGAGTGGGAGAGACTTTTTACAGACAAGAACAGTTCTTGTCTATATTCAATCAACCGACAGGCAAGCATCGCTTGTCATATCAGGAGAAATATCATGGAAAAGGCAACACCAAAGGCAACACCAAAGGCTGTAGTCAGCAGAAGACTACAGATACTAAAGAGAAGAATACATCTCCTGTTGGAGGATATAAATCCTTCGACAGAAACAGCGGCCGTCGTCGTGTCGGAATTATCCGACATGATGACAACAGTAGAAACAATCAGAGAGGATTTGATGGAGGAATAACCTCCTCCATCATGGGGTCTACCTCCCACTCTAACAAGTAGAAGGGTTTTTTTACAGACAAGAACAGTTCTTGTCTGTATTTTTATTCAAACGACAAGCAAGCGATGCTTGCTTGTCATATCAGGAGAAATATTATGAAATACGTATTAATTGTCATAGGTATTATAACTGTGGTAGCAGCCATAGGCATATCTATGTCTGCTATCCCAGTTGGACTGAGTCAGTTAGAGATGGCAATGTTCATGTCCCAACAGGGACTGTTCACTGCCAGCAATGGGATTGGTCTCATTGGAGTAGTTTGCCTTTTGGGCGGATTACTCAAGAAATAGTGAGTATTTTGAGTATCATCAATGAGTTAATTGCAATCTCATCTAAAATTGCAAACAGAAAGAAGAAAAATATGAAACACACAGAAAATTTTGTTAATCCCCGAAAGAAGATCACCGAAATCCTCGGCAAAGCAAAAAAACGGGGATTAGAGTCCTCGTTTGTCAGTCATTTCGCGGGATTTGTTAATCCCCGAAAGAAGATTGACACATTATGTGAGAAATCCCCCGCAGTGGGATTTTTACTTGTTGTGGTCATGCCAGTTCTTCTGGCGTACTATCTGTTCAAGAACCTCTCGCTAATCGCGGGATTAGCGTGTGTTGGAGGACTATGCATTTTGATAGCCTCCGTCGTTTCTCCCAAAGCGGAGAAGCGAGTCCACGATTGGGTCTTCGGAAAGATCCTGTCGATCTGGAGTCACCTCTTCGGCAAAAAGCCAGAGGAAACTCCAGAAACCGTAGAATAAAGTATTTTTCTCCCACTATGCCACTTGTCGGCATGGTGGGAGATTCATTCACCCAAGTGATATAATATATCACTTACTTTCAGGAGAATTTATCATGAAAGACAAAATCGTATTTACAGTATTTATCGCCATATTGGTGGTAAATGCTATTGCAGTCCTTCCGATTGCGATTATAGGATCTATTCTGATCCACCTCATCGTCTCTGATAAAGAGGCTCGAAGAGAAAACGTAGACGCATTGTCATTTATATTGTTGTTTCCGTCAATAAAACTTATGATATTGACGGAACCGACAAAACATTTAGAGAAAGTGATATAATATATCATTATATCACTTTTATATCGTTTGTATTATTTTTATATCATTTTACAAGGAGAATCATTATGAAACCATATGAACGAATTGCGGCAACGACCAAAAGTGACGATTGGTGTCACAAAGGTCGAAATGGTCGTAAAGTGCAACGTGGTGGCGCTCGCCGAGCCATCAACGCTGCTGATGCAACATGTTGGGTACATAATTATTGTCACTATAAGGGCGCGAAGTGCTACGAAGAGGAATGTTCCTCTGACTGCCCTTACGCTCCCTGAACCCCTGGCAAGCCCCTCCCCTGTTATGGGGAGGGGCTTTTTCTACTCCGCCGACAGACCATTTCCCGGCTAATACTTTATATTGATAGCCTGAATCCCGAGACGTGCACATAATACCAATCGGCACCTATCATAAGGGATAGCAACCAAATAGGCAATCAGCCATTTTTATAATTAGCCGAATTACCAATCGTTATTATAACAGCCCCTTCTTAACATATGGCGATTAACCTGACGCCATATAAGCGCGAGCGGAGCGAGCGTATCATCAAGAAGAACACTTGATTGTCATATATCAGCGCGAGCGGAGCGAGCGCAATCATCAAGAATAATACTCCCATTATAAGCGCGAGCGAAGCGAGCGCACTTAAGAGAAATATCTACCCAAAAGAGCATTTTGGCCTTATGTGTCATTTATCACATAAAAAGGTGTTTTGAGGAGAATTTATTTGCCGTGTAGAGGCAGTCTGATGGGACTTTACATGTCAACATATATGGTAAATCACCATTATTATTGGGCGCGAGCGAAGCGAGCGCATCAAAGAGAAATATCCAATCAATAAAATATATGCCGATTTGAAAAAGTGAGAAAAAACATATATTTATAGAGGTGATATGATTGGCAATCAGTAGTAGAAATACACATAATAATATGCCGATTTTGGTAGAGTTGACAGAGTTTGTATGGTGCTCAATAATCTATATAAATCATAAATTACAAAAATAGCCTATTTTGGGCAATTTTTGCAACGTAGAATGCCTCTATTCGCCAAATAGGGGCAGTTTAGAGTGGCAAAAAAGACGTAAAAAAAGTCATAAGTGTCTAATGGACTTTTTTCGTACAACCCTGAGAAAAAAATGACTTTTCAAAAATAAAAATATGTCATAAGTAGTATTCCCCGTCAGGGGTTTACTACGAATTTTAAGGACATTTGCAAAAAGAGCCATTTTAGGTGTACAAATTGGACTTATGACTTTTTTCGGCGAAATATTAAATATATGTGCTAATATTGCTGGCTATCACATTACACAATATTACATATAACATACCTATATGGCATACTGTATATGGCATATATAAAGAGTTATATGGAACGTGATAGGAATGCTATCAAGAGATATTAGTAATATGTCGAAATACTGTTAGAATGGCGTTAAACGGCACGAGACGGCACGAGACGGCTGGAATAACAGTGTGGTTTTTGTAATTTATGTTATATCTCGGTGTAATTCATGTTATATCTCGGTGTAATTTATGTTATATATTTATATCTTTGATTGCTTCTGTTGGTTTCTGAGTGGTTTTTAGATGTATTCTTTGAATGCTTCTAAATATCTCTATTTGGCTTATCTTTTATCTTATTCATATCTGTCTTGATATATTTGTTTCTATATACATACATACCTCTTCACTTAATTAATATTTTGCCGATTTGGGTGTATTATACATTACTTATTTGATATATATGAAAAGTAGCTTTCAGTCTTAAAAATAATTATTCGCGGATTTATTTAGTATTATCCGCTCTTTTGCTTACCTTTTTCTTGGAGGAAATTTTACTATGAAATTCTTTTATACTAACCTTAAATTTGGCGAAGGATTGCCAAATGATTTTACTGATCCTGAAGTTGTTGAGGCTTGCTTGCTTGTTCCTGATGTAAAAATGACAATATTCCATTTAAATGAAATATTTGTCGAAAATGATTCATGCAAAATTGTTACGAAAAACGGGAATGTTTGGCTTTCTACCAAACTCATTTCAAAGTTTGTTATAGAAAAAGATTATAATATGTATTTATTTACATATATTCCAGCATTCTTCTTTAATCAGTCATAACAATATGAATTGTATATTATTTACATATACACATATCACTTTTGTACAATGGTGGGATTTATGATATATATCATTTATATATATTATTCGTTGTTTTATATCATTTGTATATCATTTATTATATCATTTGTTTTGATATAATATATCATTATTCACATCATACTATCTCTTGAAAGGAAAATTATTATGACAAAGATATCTGATGCAGTAGACTATCAGTATAAGTTATATACTGATGGAAGTTACAGTCCTAAAAGTAAATGTGGCGGAATGGCATATGTCGTCACAAAATATAATCGAAAGGTTCGTAACTTTTCGTTCTCAGTAGAAAACTGCACATCCCAACGTGCAGAATTATATGCTATCATTTCTGGTTTGAAATATTGTGATTCGCGGAATATCTCACCATTACTTGTCACTGATAGCCAATATGCTATCAAGGTCATAAAAAATGGCGCGAAATGGCGCGAGAAAAACTGGAGACTATCGTCTGGAAAAAAGGCGAAAAATATCGATTTGATTAAAATCATTCTCGATTTATGTCAAAGAGTTAAATTTGACACTGAACATATTCGCAGTCATACTGGGAGCATCCATATAGATGCTCAATTCAATGATATGGTCGATAAAATGGCCGTATCTGCACGATCAGAACTCTAACAAGGAGATTCGTTATGTTTACCATTGCGTTAGTAGTATTGTCATTAGTGTCGTTATGGGCACTAATGACGCGATTCGATAGAATGGCAAGTGCCATGTCAAATAAAATGATATGGCCATCAGTAATATGCGGAGTGATGCTTATTATTGATATCATTCTTACTGGAGGTGCCGCTTTCGGAGCATCTGCAGTAATGGGTGTCATTCAGGGTGGTCCCATAGGTATATTCGCCGGATTATTGTTTAGTATCCGGATTGAAAGATGGTATAGCAATTCGCCAGCATTAAAAGAATTGCGTTCTGTTATAGAGAAAGAGAAGGAAGATGACAACAAAAACACATGATGCTATTGCAAGTTTGCTCGCAATAGCATTAATGGATCGAGAGAAAGTTCACTTTGATATAGATGTCAAAGTGAATATTGAAAATGAAGTTCTAAAGGTAAGCCTTGAATGTGAACCTTATGAATTTTCTCTACCCGATCTATCCTGCATTCTTGGAAGTGATGGGATCCATCATCAGAAGAGAATTACATTAAAAGAATTAATGGATACTGGAGCCAGTATCAATAAAATATTAGAAAGAGAGAACTCAAAATAATGTCAAAATTCAAGTTTATAGATTGCCCGCAATGCGGGCAATCTAACCATACTACAGATTTCTACCGACGTGTACATTATACGCCGATAAAAATAAAAAAATGGGATTGTAATCATATGCAAGGATATGAAAAGCAAGACATATGTGTAGAGTGTCGACATGAGAAAGTCGATATTCTAACAGCCGAATTATATTATAAACACTTAAAATCCCAAGTATTTATGAATGAATATGTAAACCATCTTAATAAAATATTTCGCCAATTATTAGCGCAAATGAAAATGCGTGATAGGGCAATATTAATTATGAAATTTGGTTTATTTGGTTGCAAAGAATATTCCCATCAACGAATAGGGGATTTGTTAGGAGTTTCCAAACAGGGAATTTCTTGCATCGTAAATCTAAATTTACGAAAACTCAAACGTCAGTTAAAGTTTAAGTAAAATTTCAACACTTTTCAAGGAGAGTTTATTATGTTTAAAAGATTAAAACAGGAAGATATTTCTTCCGCCATAAGAGAAATGACAGTATGTGATGGAGCGAACTCTATCACAATCCGCTTTGCAAATCATCTACAAAGCGGAGTATTCATTACCTCCGTCAAGATCGCACTTGATGGAGAGCCAACGGAATCATATTGCAACGAGAGAATTCCTCGTGAATATGAAAGAATCGTAGAGGAAGTTAGAGAACTTCTGTATCCAGATTGAACAATCGTCAATGTCAATAATCCCCGATTTCTATTCTCGGGATTATTGGCAAAATAAATGGAGAAAATAATGATCAAAATCATAAAAGGCGATGTCACTTCGCCAATTCAAAAACCGGCCATCATATGCCATATTGTGAACAATGTGAATAAATGGGGTGCCGGATTTGTGTTAGCACTTTCTCGAAAATGGTCTTTTCCTGAAAAAGTCTTTCGGGATAATAAACAAGAACTCGGAAAAATCCGAATAATTCAAGTAGACACAGAGATCTATGTGTGCAATATGTGTGCACAAGATGGCATAGGGACAAATCGACAGAGAGTGTCATACGCAGACTTAGCAGTATGTTTAGAAAAAGTCGACCAGTTTGCCCAAGAGAGAGAAGAAACTCTCCATATGCCATATCTGATAGGCTGTGGGCTTGGAGGCGGAGAAGTCGATAAAATTATGAGTTTAATTAAAAACATCTGCAAATCAGATGTGTATTTATACAAATTTAAGAAAGGATTTTAATTATGAGAAATTTAATTATCAGTCGCCATCCGGCGACCGTAAAAGCCATTACATCCCGCTATAGCGGGATTGATTTTGACATCATCACGGGAAATGCTATCCCGGCAGATGTCGCCGGGAATTTGTGTATTGGTAATTTGCCGCTGCACTTAGCTTCCCTCTGCTGCGTGTATATCGCAGTAGAATTCGAGAAATTTCCGCCCCGCGGAGAAGAATTCTCCGCAGAAGACATGTGGAAACAATTCGGCATGAGTCTCCGACGCTATGCCGTCAAACAATTCGAAGTGTCTTCGCCGGAAAGCGCGAAGTGCATTTTAGAAAATATTCACGATATTTAAAAATTCTAAACCGGCGCCGGTATCGGCGTCGGTCTATCCGGCTGGCACCCGGGTACTGACGAGAATGCCAATTTCAAAGCGGTTATCGTCAATCCGCAATAAAATTGACGAAGAAAAGGAAATATTATGGAAGTTTTAATTTATAACGCTCACGGCGTTGAAGTAGAAAGTCGGGAAGAACCAGATGACTTCACTATCGACACCGTTGCTGATTTTCTCGGCATGTTGGGATATGTCGATGAAGAGACATACGAAATAAACCCATTCGAGAGCGATAGTTATGGCGGATACGAGTCCGCCAAAATTGGGCTCTCTTCCAAAAAGATAGATAGAATGTACTATCTTGATTTTGGTGGTAGAGTTCCGGGAAACAACCCGGAAAATTGGGTATTAGAATACATTTAAATCGAAACCGACGCTGGTATCGGCGTCGGTCTGCCGGATTGGCATTCCGGTACTGATGAGATTTGCCAATATTAATATGCGGTTATCGTCAATCCGCAATAAAATTGACGAAGAAAAGGGAATGTTATGAATAATTTCTTGGAAGCTATTTCGTTCTTCGAAATCGGAGGATTTCGAGGAAAAGGCGAAACAGTTCGGGAGAGGTACGCTGTTGTCGCATACCTTCCCGGTGGCGAGGGGAAAGCCCTCGTGAAGTTTGTAAAAAGAGGTTTCCTCGAAGAGGAGGACAATTTCTGGTGTATTATACCAAAAGTCAATAATCCGGAAGACACAATAGTAAACTGGATCGGAAAATTTGGTCATGATGTTCAAAGAGACGAAAAATTGGAAGATGGGTGGTATCTTCGAACAATCAAAAGAAACGAAATCCCCGAATTAGAAAGGTCACCCGACACTTCCGGGATATGTCCGAAGTGTCATGGTCCGATGTACTTAGATACATCGGAACCGGCAATTGCCGGAGGAGAAGTGTATATCTATTGCGAGAATTGCGATAGATAATAATTCAATTAACCCGGGTACGATTTGTACTCGGGTTAATTTTTTATATGCGGTTATCATCAATCCGCATTTAAAATTGATGAAGAAAAGGAAGATATTATGGTTGCAGAAATATTAGTGTGGATGATTGTGGCATTCGTTATTGAAATAATGCTGGCATCTTGTGGTTTATGGTATTATGACCACAAGCGTAAAAAGAGAGACTTGGACGAAGAGACTCTCATTGAGGCCGAACTTAACTTCGGTAGTATTAAGAGAAATATTTCGAGAAACAGTCTAATTGGCAGTTTCTCAATATTATTCTTAGTAGTGGCCTTGATTGTATGAGATTAATAGGGAGAGTATTGAGGATTATTGAAGATTGTTATTAGATAACTTATATAATTCTCTTTACGAAATATATTATTACTTATTATTACAAAAAGAAAGGAGTATCGCTATGTTGAGAGTCATTAAAAAAGGCATCGAAGTCGGTGTCAGTTGTCTTGCAGGACTATTAGTCATCGAAGGTGGCTTGTGGGCCTATGAAAAGGGCAGCAAGTATGCTGAGAAAGCAGTAGAACTTGCAAAAGAGAAAGTATCTGAAAGAAAAGCCAAAATGGCTGACAGTCAGACAATGGTAGAAGAAACAATCGAATAGTTCGATTGTTCAAGTTTCAAAAGTCTTAAGAAAGGACAAAATTATGAACATTATGGACAGAGTATTAGAGTCACAGGAAAAATTGACTATGGCAGTTGGCGAGTCGTCATTCGAATTGCTGATGGCGTGTTACGCATTGGCAAATAATAAAATTGCCAATGCCAGAAAATCTGGCGAGAAAGTACTATTTGGAGCATTTCATGTCTCCAAACGACGAGGTCAAGGCGGACCGACATTTATTGTTGGGTCAACCCTGGATATTCGTCGAATGAATGGCATCATTGGTGGTGCCAAGAAAGACGAACGTTTCTCAGATTGGCTTGATAGCATAAATGCTATCACATACAGCATCAAAGTAAGGTTGCTGGATGAAACCATTGATGGGACAGAAGATTTAACCGATTTTAATCACATCACGGTTGCAGAAGCAGAAGAACTGCTCAAATCGTGGCATAATGAAGAATTGGAGACAAAGTCTAAATCGAAGACAAAATCTTCGACGAAGTCGAAAGCGAAAGCAAAGACTAAGGTCAAAGAGCCCGTCTTACCTGAACTTTAAGAATTCTAATCCCATCAGTCGATAAGACTGGTGGGATATTTTTTTCCGAAGAGATATAACTATCCATATATAGATATTAAGACGTAAACATTGAGACCCCCATATGATATGACAAATGCTCCGCCATTCAAAACACATAAGCGAGAGTCGAAAAAGAGCATCTTTTAATGGCTTGCATAAAATAGTGGGTTTTATAATATTAATTTTAATAAGGAGTAATAATATTGTTTAAATAATGGATGCTACCAATGCGACCCTTGGTAACAAAAGGCTAATTGTAAATAGGCCAACAAACAAGCAGGCATGTACATGATTGGCATGCTAACTAATATGAAAAAAAATTCTAATCGAAAGAATAAAATTATGAGTAAAAACAAAAAGCCAGTATTGGCCGAAGCAGTAGAAGTAACTGATGAAATTATCCAAGAAGAAGAAATCGCAGTAGTTCTTCCGGAAGAAGATGGAATATCTCTAAAGTGTCAATTCGCAGGACTTGCTAAAGTCCAAGGATGCCACAAACAAGGAGATGTAATTGTAGGAAGTCTTTTAACTGATAATCCACAGCCAAAAACAAATTTTCCAACATATCATCCAGCCATACTCGATAAAGAGTATAAAAAAGGCGATATTATATCTATTGTTGGAAATCTTGGTGAAGATTCAGTTTGGCTCCCCGCTCGTATTCAGGGGCAATTTATCGCCAATGGCGATCAAATTGCAGGAGCAGAAGTAGTTTCTCAATTCATTAATGTTACAAGTTCAAAGAAAGTGAAAGTTCCAGAAGGGACTTCATTGCAAATTCATACTTATGTAGAATTAGCAGTATTAGAACTTGTTGGCAAAGGTGGATCGGATAAACGAAATCAACGGAATCAAGCAAGGCGTAACAATCGGCGTAATAATCGGCGTAATAACGCGTTCAACCAACAACTGGAGAAAATGAATTTCCGTCCAAATGACTTAATTCATTATGCGGCAACAACTGGAGAAGGAACAGAAATCCGGTTAGAAGCATTTTATAGCGACTATTTCAGTCGCAATACAATGCAACCAGGTGTTCATTTGTATCTTGATGTTTTACCTCAATGGCATAACGATATCCGGAATATTGTTGAGATAGAATCCAACAAAACCGGCAAACCGATGAAGGCCCGAATGCAAAATTTACGAGGGAATTTACAAACGTATAGTGTAAATGTTCACCCCTATACATTCAGAGCAGTCATTGCAAGTCGAATTCTTGATAGCACAATGGCTGATAATCTGCCTGAAGATGCACAAGAATTGATAGAAGAAGTCGAAAACATTCGAGATCATACAGCACGTATTATACGCGCATAGTCATCCTTATTCAGTCCCCTCTTTATTGAGGGGACTGAATATCTATATTCTAAGAAAGGAATTCAAAATGATTGCATCAAAACAAAAAAAGACTATCAGATTCTCGTGGGCAAATATGTTCCCGACTTCACTTGATGCTCAGGCAGTCGGAGAAGCAATAAGCAAAGTATCTGGAAAATCAAAGACAATCGAATTGCTTTTAGAAAAAGCAAAAAATAAAAATCATATATTACATAATTCGTTAACATGGGATGATAGATCCGGTGGTATTCTAAATCGAAAAAATGAATTACGTCAAATTACTCGCATGCTTCGTATTTGTATGAAAGGCTCAGATAATAAATATAGATTTATACGTGCATTTGAATCAATCCCAAATTCTAATAGAATGTGGGAACGTGGAGACATTGCGATCAAAGATACAAAGATTCGAAAAGACTTGATAAAAAAAGCAAAAAACGAATTGGCAAAATTTAATATGAAATATTCTAATTATCTTGCAGTTGCAAATAGAATCTCATCGCAAAATTCTGAATATTCAATACTTAATAGCCTTGTCCAAGATGTTGAATCTGTATTATCTCGCATTGAAATTATAGAAAATAAATCTCTTGAAAGGAAAAACTAAATGACTTCATCTCAAAAAGAAATAACATTTCCGAATATGATAGACTACAAAATGCTCACATGTATGAAATGCGAACATCAATGGGACAAAAAAGAAGGACTCGTCCGATGTCCTAACTGCTTAACATCTGAATGGAATATGGAAAAAAGACGATATACAATAGATGGATTAGTATATCATCGTGTGGTAAAACTTACATCAACAAACATGGCTTATAAAGATATAGCCAAAAGGCTTAATATCTCATCTTTTATGATTGGGAGAATGTTTGCTCCTTATAAAATAGTGCAAGGAAGACAAGATATTGATCATACAATAAATGCATATCAATTATTTCGAATAGCACCCGATTCCTTTAATCGAAAAACATTAAAGCAAATATGGGAAAACAATAAAAAAGAAATTTTGAAATCTACAAAAGAAATAATTCAGAATATGAAAGAAGAAGACTTATCATTCTTTAATACAATAGTTAAAAAAACTCCCTATTTACCAAAAGTAAAAAATAAACTTTCGATCAAAAAACGTAACCCATCAAAGATTCAAACAAATGTTAATTCTGATATTAATTTCGATATTGTTAATTTGATTGATAATTTCAACAATAAATATGTTACAAAAAATGAAGTTATTGAAATTGTTAATAGTGCTATAAAAGAACTTTTAATACAATTATCAAAATAAAGAAAGGATAGAGAATGAATAATGACGATTTCAATGATGATTTTCTTGACAAAACAAGATTTGAAATTTTACAAAAGTTAAAAAAAGTAACAACAGATATGATAGATTTAGAAAATTCTATTATAGAAACACATCATACTATTGAAAAATTGATGACTAAAGAAAACTTAGATTTTTTGTTTGATCGTAAAGCAAATCCAGAAAATACAATTATGAAACTTATTCAATATATTAAATATATTGAAGCAAAATAGAGAAAGGACATTATGTCAAATATAGCATTCAAAATAATGGACGAAATGCAATCAGAAAGACTTTGGTTGCAACCAAGACCTGACACTTGCGATTATATACAGGAAGTCGCGAATCATGTACTGAGATCAATGAAGTCTTTTCCAGTATATAAACCACAAGAACCAACAGATGAAATTAAGCAAATAGATGCCGAAATTGCAAAATTGCAAATAAAAAGACAACATCTTACGAAATCTACTCCGGGAGAAGTATTTATACATGGTGTTCCGAGTAGGCGAAAATCTGATGGTTCGGTTTCATTTAATATGAATATTCCTGGAATAATATCACCTCCAGACTATTTTAATAATATGGATATTCGACATCTTGGATTATGGAACTATGAAAGTATTGGTAAAGACAATCATAGCGTAAGATTGTCTATGAAGTATAGCGCAGGGCAAACAGGAGAGCAAAAACTGCGTATGGCACTTGACTTTAAGCAAAGGAGCGAAGATGAAGAAAATACTAAGACCAATAGGGAAATATATCCAGAGGATGGTAGATCCTATTGATGTTTTGACTATAGAAAATCATATTCTTACTGACGAATGCATTAAAAATGGCGGCATATTTAAATTGCCAATCAAAATAGAAAATGCAAGCGGGAAAATAGTAGATTATGTTCTTATCCCCCCTCAACAACCAGAAATCATAAATGACAAATATGTATTGTCAAATATCCAATTTCATTTTGATCGTCTTATTCATATGGTTCGAGAATGGGAGGACTATCATATAGAAGATCCTGACTTTTATGATGAGCAAGTGTCGATTAATGTAAGATTGTATTGGAATGCCATTACATTAGATCTTGCCGGCAAGAAAGGACGGCTAAATACCAATATATATAATCATCGTGCCGAAGGTTCGTTTCGAGGAGTTATATGTCATTGTCCATGGATTGAATATGATGAAATCGCATTACCAATACCTATATACAAAAAAATGGCAAAATATTTCTATAAACATTGTGGCGAAACAACAGAATTTGCATGGGCAATTGTTTTTCGGCAGCCAGTATTGCACGATCAAAGTTTTCGCAAACTTACCATTCGAAAATGGGATAAGCCAACAATTGGTATGGCGCCACCTTATACGAAAGGTATGAATGCCGATTTTGATGGAGATTGGGCATTTGGATTAATGGGATTGCCAGGCATGAATCTTCAAGAAGATTGGACTTCTCTCGAATGGGATCATGAGATGAAACTTGGGGAAAGTCTTGGTCCGGTAGATATTAATAATTATCAAGAAGAAATTGAAGGAATAATGGAAGTACATAATTTTTCATTATGCGCTGAAGATATTCTCAATGAAGATTCTGATACTTATTATATTCTTGATTGTTGCGAATCTCTCAAAAAAGATGATATAAACAAATGGATTAATGGTAACCTTAAAGATCTAAGAGAAAGTGATTTAGAAATAGCATCGGGCATAATTATTGGTAAATTGTGGATTGGTATGATTGGCAATTTTGCCAAAATGCTATGGTTGATCGCAGATCAAAATGTTACATTGATGAAATCATTTGCACATATCATTGAAAGAGCATCGCAAGAATTGTTTGATTCTAAGCACGGATTGGCTAAAAGATTCGGAATTATTATTGATCTTCTCGAAAGCAAATTATCAGTTAGAACAACAATGCCATTGCTATCAAGCATACTTGATGAGAATTTATCCAAACCCTTCTTTGATTTTATGACAGAAATAGAACGTAATGAAATTACTATTCGTGAGATAATCACAAATAGATGTCCATTACATTTTCTTTCTAATGATGCATCAGTCTCAAATACTGGGTTAATAGGATTTGAAGAAAGAATTAATACATTAAATGCATTGATTGAAGACAATGGATTTAATTCACTTTTAAACACACTTACTGAAAGAATAAAAAATGGACAAAACTTTATTAGTAGACAACGTCAAAAAGATACTAAGAAAACTCCAAGTACTGTTATCGCCGGTCAGACAGTTCTACATGTGTAATCCGGAAATTAGAATTTCAGATACTAATGCTCAATTTACAATGAATTTAGAAAATGACAAACAAGTCAATTATTCTATTATATTTACATTGCCGATTCCAGACGAAAATCATATTTTGCATATGGAAAACGGAAAATTGAGAATATGTAATATTGCAAAACCAACTCCTTTGTATAATCCATGGGATAAATCAATTGCAGATTATTATATGATAGATGAATGTGATATTCTTGCATGTTGTATAAGAGATAGTATTAATCGTACATTAGAAGATCATTATTTGTTTGGATATTTGATTGAACCGGATCGAGTTCAATATGAATTAATGCGTATCATTAAAACTCACAAAAGTATACAATATGTCACACCAGTTGATAAATTATATCCAAATAAGATATTTATAGACACTCCTAATATTGGGCGGAATAGTCAAATGCCGATATTTGATGCCAGCAACATACTTGATTATATGACTCAAAGTCAAGGTAAAAATGTCGGCATTTCTATGTATCAATGCAAAGATGTGGAAATTGACAATAATGGAATGTTTATAAAAAGAGGTAAACAATATTCGCAAATATTACATGAGAATTTATTGTTTCCCGAATATAGTAGACGACGGATGACCGCCTCTAACATAAATGGTGTTGTTGAAGTAGTTGATGGCGAAGATCCATGGTGCCATCATCCGGAATACGATCATAAAAGAAGGCGAGATGAATTTCAAATAACAGGCACATTAAGTGGCAAGCATTTAAAGACTATTCTATGTCCCTTTCTTACGTACAAGGAGCAAATTGCAATTAGCAAAACCGCTTCCGAAATGCTTACGGTCAAACAACTAAACGAACAAACGTTTCTCGTTCCAAAATCTATTTCCAATTTTAAGATGATGGTCAAAATAGGAGACATTGTCGAAAAGGGCAAAGTTTTAGCCAAACATGAAAAGATCAAACGACTTGGATGTCATTCATCTAAATATATATGTAAAATAGACAAAGGTGTTATTAGAGACTTGAAAATAACTACATATTTATTTCAAGGCAAGAAATATAATCGCGTTTATTTATTATACGAAACAATTCATACCTTGGAGACCGGCGATAAAATCACTAATCGTGCTGGTGGCAAAGGTGTTGTATTTGTTCTTCCTGATGACCAATTTCCAAAAAATGTTCATTGTGCGACATCACCATTAGCCGTTTTAAAACGACGAAATTTAGGTATGCTTGTCGAAATGATGGCAAATGAAAAAGCAGAAGATATTCAAGATTTTCATATGCATTATGATCATTTTGAACCAACTTCTCATTTTCACAACCTCTATAACGAAGGTTATGGAAAAACAAAAGAAGTTGATTGGAACGGAAAGGCAACTGATCTATATGTCGCTCCATTATATTGGATGGTACTTGATAAATATTCCAGTAAAGCGATAAAATGCAATACAGAACATTGTCATTTTGACAATACCGGAAATCCAACCAACAAAGGAAAGTTATCCGGAACGAAAATAAGTCCAAGTGAAATGGCTTTAATTACAACGGCAAAAGGATGGAGTGATGAATTGCTTCATAAGCATTTAATTGCTAACAAAGATGACAAACCATCAGAATATGTTAGAAATTTACTTGTTGCATTAAGAAGCTAAAGAAATATAAATACTTCCCACAATTAGTGGGAAGTATTTTTTTGGATTACTTAAAAATATTTAAAGAGAACTTAATGAATACTTATGGTTTATTGAAGAAAATT
>Ga0164310_10000014_pt1 | contig 90871 bp, 104 predicted proteins | sample GuaBasSedimGuay1_FD_121795 | JGI IMG/M metagenome (GOLD analysis project Ga0164310, IMG submission 121795) | Subseafloor sediment microbial communities from Guaymas Basin, Gulf of California, Mexico - Guay1, Core 4569-9, 0-3 cm | ecosystem: Environmental > Aquatic > Marine > Hydrothermal vents... | reverse complement strand
GGCATGAATCACGAGGATGTGACCGAGTGGATAATCCTTCAGAGTGAATTGGGGGACATACTGACTGATCAAGGAGTGTCCAAGAAGCGCATTGCTGACTTAGTACGTGGCCGTAGAAAGTACAAGAAGGACTCAGTTACCAGTGGAATCGTTGCTGGCCAAGTTGATGCTGACAAGATGGACTATCTGATTAGGGACTCCTTCTATTGTGGTGTCAATTATGGCCTTATTGATATTCACAGACTCATCGACAGTCTTGAATTCTCAAAGGACTATCAGATGCAGTTCGACATTGCGGCCAGAGGAGCGCTTGAAGCCTTTCTTGTTGCACGGTATGAGATGTTCCTGAATGTATACTATCACAAGACTGTGCGAAGTGTAGAAGTAATGTTGGTCAAGCTCATAACAGCTGCTGATGATGTACTTGGTCTCACGGACTTCTCAACTCCTGCGGAGTTCTTAGCCTTGGATGATATGTCCCTTGTTTCAATGGTTCGCAGGATTAATCCTGCCGAGTCCGAAGAGGCCAAAGAAGCAGCGAGAATGATGAATCTGCTTGACTCGAGAGTGCTGTACAAGTCGGCTTTCGAGAAAGTGTTGCACACAGAGGACAGATTCGTATCTAAGGTGCTCACCAAATTGAAAGTACGAGAGAGTATACAGGAAGAGATTGCCTCCCTAGCAGGTGTTCCACAAGAAGAAGTGATTGTTGACGTTCCCACCCTCCCATCCGTACCATACAATCCTCATAGATTGGATCCCATGGAGATTGGAATTTTCGAAGTAATAGATGGCCGGGTTGTTCCACACAACCTCTCAGACTATTCGAATATTGCTGAGATGATGAAGGTTTATCTTGATGTGATTCGTGTCTATACCTTCGACAAGAATCGTGCCAAGGTGGGCAGAGCGGCCAGAGAGGTATTCCAAGAAGTACCTGACACTGCGCTCATCCACATGTAGAAGCATCAGATGCTTCTTCCTGTGACTCGGTGATGACATCTGTGTGGTGATTAAATAGCCCAAGATTGGACTCTAGATAGACCGAATCTCTCTTGGGGCTGAATCTACTTGAGTGATGAACTGACAGAGACTCTACAAAACATCAAGGCAATCACAGGTGTAGAAAATGTCGTCCTAATTCAGAAGGATGGACTCCCTGTGGCAAGTGCTGGAGTCTGGTTCAGCAAAGAAGAAGTCTTCGCGGTCGCATCATCGACATGCGCAATCTTTGGCGTGGCTCGGCTTATCCATGGTGACTTCAAGTATCTTCTCATGGAGTCTGATACATCTAAGGTCTTCCTAGCATCGCTACCTAATGATCCCGACTACTTCCTGACAGTCACTACTGCTCCCAGAGTGAACCTAGCAGCTCTCTTCATAGAGATGAAGGACAATCTCTCAAGACTGTCTTTCCTACTCCACCAGCATGTAGATGGCCGTCTACCTCCTCTTCGATCCTATTCCTCCAAGGAAACACAGGATGTTCTCCGCGGATTTGCAGTGGCAGAAGGAAGAAACACAACATACGAACTAACGAGATCCGTAATCTCATTGGATCGTTCTCAAGCCTTGGCGCTCAGGGCACTTCTACGGCAAGTACACGATTCCATTCCGGATATCCAATCAGTGTTCTTGTCTCTGAGTGGAGGGGTACGCGTATCTCTTGAAGGGTTTACGAATGACAGACTGGCAGCCATGTCCTTTGCTCTACATGATGCATCGGAACGGGTGGTCAGAACCCTACGCAACAGTGCGTTACAGACAGTCCTATGCGAAACAGAGAGGACGCGTCACTTCATCTACTCAGTACCCAACGGTGTTTTCAGCCTCTGGGTCAATAGAGATAGTCAGAAGTTGGGTCTTATGAGACTTCTCTTGAAGCACTATATTGAGGAAACGCGAAGAGTACTCGCCTCCGCAGCTGTCACAAAGCCCGCAATTCCTGATGAATTGAAAGAACTGTTACTATCAAGCTCATCAGACACTGGTCTAATGTTGACGAGGAGAGATCCATGACATACACAATAATGCGACTGATTGATTTGATGAAGGACCAATTTCCCATTCTTCTCAATACGGTATTAGAACGAATACCTGTAATGATTGTTGGAGAAGACTTGGAACTTGTGGATGATATTACAGAAAGTCTCACCTCTCTTGCACCACACCGGAAGCGACTTGTCTTCTGGAGAGATTTCACATCGGAAACCGAGATACAGTCAGTTTGGGAAGAGGAGCGTCACAACTACGATGTCAACCGTACAGTAGTGTGCTCACTGTCGTCAAACCTACGGCTAGCCTTGGACAGAATCTCTCACTTCACCGGGTGGTTGGTTGCAATACCTCTTGGTTCAACCGTCTTGGGCGTGACTGTTGATGAGCAGACATTGAATGAGGTAACTGGTCATATCCTGAAGAACTCGCCCAACTGTGGGATAATCCGAGTAACATCCCCATCCACCATGACCTTCTCCCTACTTGCACCTGCAAACAAGACACTCGTTGTGGAGAAGAAGATTGTAGAGAAGATTCTTGTCCGGAAGAAACAATCACTGGAACGAATCCGGAGGCTGTTGCGGAAGTCACTCAGAAGTCTTAACGTCTCGGAATGCATCTTGGAAGCTGTCCTCAAGTTGGACGACGAGTCTGAGAAACTTACTCAAGATGTATTTGAAGAAGAGATTAACAACTATGTTCACGCGGCCCGTCGGGCAGTTACGCTCCTGTCGAGGATTCGCTTGGCCCGCGAATTGGGTGCATCCACTACTCTGACCGAGCGAAACCTGTATGAAGCCATCGGTTGGGATGCGGGAGAATTGGTCGATCTCATTCGCTTCATAGACTCAGAATGGCACGAAGATTTCTCAGACTGTGTCCGAAGCGGCACATTGTCTGGTTTGGGTGCTTGGGTTGATAGTATGTGGGGAGCATAGAGGAGAGTTTCAGGATGATAATAGACTATGGGAATCGCACAGTCGGGCTGAAGATTGTCTTTTTCGGACCCGCCATGAGTGGAAAGACCACGGCCATTAGATGGCTGTTTTCTGCCTTCAATTTCACTGACAAACTAACATCAATTGAGAACACCGTAGGCCGCACCATGTTTTGTGACTTCGGGACGATACCCTTTCCATTGAGTAATCGTTGGTCAATAAACGCACACATCTGGTCTGCCACAGGTCAAGATTTCTACAGATCAACAAGAGAAGTCGTCCTAGTAGGAGCTGATGGTGTGGTATTCATGGCCGATTCTCAATCTCATCTCATGCCTGAGAACCTATCCAGTTGGAACGAGCTCATGAACATGATTGCTGAAGAAACACGTCCACTTCCGATTGTGGTCTGTCTGAACAAACAAGACATTCCAGGAGCCGCTCAGGAGAATGAACTGAGAACTCATCTCGGACTACCATCGTCTGTTCCTGTCTTGAAGAGTGTCGCGAGCCGTGGGCAGAACATCATGGAGGCCTTTCAATACATATTCAGGGCCTCCATGAAATCCAGTGCCTTGGCGCAGTCAATGCCATAGTTGTTCCCCGAAACGAACGATTTATACGAATCCCATCATCTGCGGCGTCATTCCAAATGGAATGGTCCCGAGAACAGACCCGATTCGTAGACAGAAGGGAATGAGTGCATTGAATTCTCCAAGAACCAGTACAAGATTCGTATTTGTAACAGGAGGCGTTCTCTCCGGAATCGGGAAGGGAGTTACCACGGCGTCCATTGCAAAGCTATTCCAATTCCGCGGCTATTCTGTACGCATAATCAAGATTGACCCGTATCTCAACATAGACCCTGGCACTCTCAATCCCATTGAACACGGGGAAGTCTTCGTCACAGACACGCCTTGGACCTTCAGTCCTGTGACGGGATTCGAGTTCAACATCTCAGAGATTGATCTCGACTTTGGCACCTATGAACGATTCACTGGTCTGGAAGTTCACCCTTCTCAGAACATCACTTCTGGTCAAATCTACATGTCTGTGATCCTTGAGGAGAGGCGCGGAGGATTCTTGGGCCGCACTGTTCAAATCATCCCACACATCACAGATCGCATAAAGCAAAGGATTTGGGAGGTCGTAGAAAAGGATCCACCGCCAGACGTACTCCTTGTTGAGATTGGCGGGACGGTTGGAGATATCGAAGCAATGCCCTTCCTTGAGGCGGTTCGCCAGCTTGCCAGAGAAGTCGGAAGAAACAACGTTGCGTTAGTTCATGTGACACTTGTCCCATTCATCAAGTCCGTTGGCGAATTCAAGACGAAACCCACTCAACATAGTGTCAGGACAATCCAGAGTCTAGGTCTCCAACCAGACATAATCATCTGTCGCGCCGAGCACAAACTTCCCGAAGGCGCCAAGGAGAAGATAGCCCTCTTCTGCAACGTACCGACCAAACAAGTGATTTCAAATCCAGACATTCCCGTGATTTATCAGCTACCACTCTCCTTCGAAGAGGAAGGACTTGGAGACATCCTCATCGAGCACTTTCGTCTAGAACCCAGAACTGCCGACACTGACGAATGGCGCCGAATCGTCAAGTCATTTGAGGAAGCAGAAGATGAAGTCGTCATAGCAATGCCTGGGAAGTACACAACACTGGGCGACTCGTACAAGAGCATCAACGAGGCATTAGCCCATGCCGCTGCATATTGCAAATCACGGGTGCGTATCAAATGGATCGAAACAGAAGACAATCAGTCCGAAGACTCGCTCTTAGACGAGTTCTCTCAAGTCGATGGGATTCTTCTAACTCCAGGATTTGGTGCGCGAGGCGTTGAAGGAATGGTGTGTGCGGCCGCGGCGACATTGGATTCTCAGATACCCTTTCTTGGGATTTGCTACGGGGCACAACTGGCCTCTGTGGCCTTTGCTCGCAAAGTGATGGGTTGGGAGGGGGCACATACAACTGAAGTTGATGCAGATAGTCTATACCCAGTTGTCGACCTAATGGACGAGCAGAAACAGATGGATGAAAAGGGCGGGACTATGCGTCTTGGAGGACATGAGGTAGTACTTGTCAATGGGACGCGGCTTCACAACATATACGGGACTGATCGAGTACGCGAGCGATTTCGACATAGGTTTCACCTGATTGACAGATATATCAACAAGATGCGCGACAATGGGCTAATTGTCAGCGCTTACGACTCCACTGGTCAGATAATCAACGCAATAGAACTCACTAGTCACCCCTTCTGGATTGGAGTACAGTTCCATCCAGAGTTCAAGTCAAGACCCGACGCACCACATCCCCTTTACTTGGGTCTAATAAGGGCTGCTCTAGAATACAAGAGAGTGAGAGTGAAAAGCTAGTGGATCGCGGCCTTGACAGAATGCTATCACAACTGGTAGAAGAGATAGAAAGAGTCGAGGTGACGCGGAAACAATTCGGTGATGTACTAAGGAAAATCAAGCCCAAGATTAATCTTGGACGCTTCACGGCGATTGCCAACGATGTTTCCGAAACATCACTTACAACGACCATTACGTCTACGAGATTGGATGGCCTGAGAATAGCTGGTGTAGACGGGGGACTAGTACGCCGCCGGTTCAGGTCACTCGACTTGATACTCACTAGGAGTGTTGCAGCAGTCTTTGAGTATGGCCCTGCAGAAGGTCCCAATGTGGACTTCTTTCCAGGACCCTTTCCTGAACCAACAATCAGTCCAGTATTGCAGACACTATCCGGCCCAGAACTAGACCAGCTTTCCTCACTAGAGCGACTCGCCTCAGAGCTGCGATCTGCTCTATCTATCATTGATGAGTACTACATAGACATCATTCTTATTGATGGATCTCTATTCTATCACCCACGTGACAGACCCCCGTCCGGCTCGGTGGCTTACGAGAAGTTCCAAGAAGTACTTGCACTGTATAGGCGACTGTACAACAAGGTGCGGTCCAAGAGCACAACTCTTGTTGGAATAGTCAAAGACAGTAGGTCCTCTCGTGTATCCAGCATCCTCGGAGATATTCTTCCACACATCATTCGTGAGCCGTCCGTTTTTGAGATGATGCAAGGTGTAGACTATCGATGGTTGATAAAGAACTCCCGAGACTGCGATATCCTTGATACCTTCCTTGACGAGGGTGAGCGTTCCTTCGCCTTCCGTTACTCCACAGAGTTCCTGACAAATCGGAATTCTTTCGATGATGACATGTCCCAATGGGCAGCATCCATATGGGTGACGTACATAAAGACTGCTCGTGATGACCTACCTCTGAGAGTAGAGATTCTCTCAGATAATGACCGGGCTCTGGACTCGAACAGACTCAATCGTGCCCTCTCCGCGATTCTTCCGCTCTCATGTCAACACCCCGAGTACGGCATACCCGCCCCCATCCTGGAGGCTGATGCACGTGCCAGAATCACGATGAATGAAACCCAACTTGTGATTGATCGACTGATTGCTCTGTCAGGTCTAACATACACTGCGCTCGAGAAAAGGCGATCGCGTAATCCTTTTGGAGGTTAATACATGTCCACAAATCAACAGCAGAGTAGACTTGGAACGGTTGTCTGTACAGATGCAGGACCCAACGTCCTGGAATTTTCCTTCGTTCTTGAGGGAGGGCCCAATGATATCATCGCGCGCCGAGGAGAGTTCGTTTCTGTAGTGACGGATCATGGAACGGTCATAGCACGTGTACAAGACCTTGTTCGCACGAATCGATATTACCAACAGGCCGAGGCCGTGAGGGAGTATCAGTCAAGGGGCGCACCACTCCGATCCATCTTTCCCACAGACAGGTGGCAATACACAGTTGCAAGAGCCCGGGTCCTAGGTCTATGGGCTGAGAACAGAGCAGTTCGCCCATACTTCGCGGTGTCTCCCGGAGCAATAGTCAGAACTGCCGACAATGACACTCTTGCTGCCTTCCTCAAACTCGACTCCAAGAATGGATTACATCTTGGCACACTTGCATACCAAAGCCTGAAGTTTACACCAACAATCGACCGACTTCTTTCAAAGCATCTTGCTATTTTGGCAATGAGTGGTGCGGGAAAGTCCTACTTCGTTTCAGTCCTCCTAGAGGAAATCATGAAACGTTCCCAAGAACAAGGTCGTCTATCGGTCATTGTCATAGATGTTCATGGAGAATACACTTACCTCAAAGATACAACACCGTCTGATCTTGGTTTCCCTGATGGAAGCTTTGAGATTGAACACATACGGGGCTCTCACTTTCAGATACCCGTCCGTGAAATCTCTGCCGAGGCCTTTGCATCCCTAGTGGCTGATATGAGCGCAATTCAAGTTCGAGACTTGAGAAGGGTAGTGTCCCATGCCCGAAACACATCAAGATCAAGTGGTGGATACACTATCTCTGAACTTGCAGAATCTGTGAGGAATGATGATAGTATCAGTAAGAACACAAGAGAAGCTATCGTTGGATGGCTTGTAGGTCTGGATGAAACAGGTCTCTTTGGAAAGACGGGGCATCCTGACCTGCGGAAGATTGCGAAGCCCGGCAAGATCTCCCTAATCGACTTGAGCGATTTTGTGAGTCTAAAGAAGAAACAGATAATCGTATCACACTTGGCATCCAACCTGCTTCATCTAAGAAGAAGAAACAAGATCCCCCCGTTTCTTTTGGTCCTAGAAGAAGCCCATCAATTCTGTCCAGAGGGGCGTCATGAACTGGCACTGCCTCGAGGGCGGATTGAGACCATCGCTAGAGAGGGTCGTAAGTTCTATGCACTGCTCTGTCTGATTTCCCAGAGACCTGTAAAGCTCTCCACAACCGTGCTCAGTCAATGCAGCAATCAAGCAATTCTCAGATGTACAAATCCTTATGATCTCGAACACATTGGGCGATCTAGTGAAGGAATTGATAGGTCCTCACTTGATGCAATAACCACACTAGAAGTAGGAGAGGCGCTCTTTGTGGGTGAAACAGTTTCAGTACCGACATTTGTGAAAATCAGGAAGAGACAGTTGAATCCCACCGGAGTGACAAGAAGCCTATCTGAGGCCATAAGAAGGGCCGATACTTGACATCGGTGCGCAAAATCCTGATAAGATGATAGAATCGTCACAGTCTTGATTGTTCATGCATGAATTCAGGGAGGTACCATGCTCTTGGAAAGTGAAGAAGTGAAGGAACTGCATTCATTGATTGATGCAATGCAATCTCGCCTTGTCGAGCTGTTCGATCAGCTTGGAGCGCTCCGCAAGAAACTAGATTTGATGCCCCAAAACGTTTCCGAAGGGTCGCCGGTAGCAGTACCTCTCTTTTCCGAAGTCGTGCCGAAACTCTCGGACACTCCAATACAATCTCGGTCTGAAGATACTACAGGTTTCGAGCGAGTGAGAAGTGTCTCATCGGATGACACCCCTTCTCAACCCGACGATGCGACTAAGGATACCAAGCCCCCTGTTCAAGGTGGGAGCACATCATCGGTCATTGCAAGGGTAAGCCGTGTACTTGACCCCATTGCTCATGAACTTCAGACTGGCCAAGCCACAGCTGACATTCTACTTGAATACCTCGAGTCTGCTAAGGAGTACCTAATTGATGATGACAGACGAAAGATGAGAGTTGCACGAGACATCGATATAGTCTTGAAATTCCTTCGGGCACGAGGAACTCGAGGGATACGTCCCGAAGAACGCGACAATATTCTAAAGAGAATGAATCGCTGGAAAGCTCATCTAGTTGCCTATGCAAGCGCTCCAGCGACGTAAAAAGAAGCCATACCTATTCGAGATCGATGATGATCTTCTTCACTTTTGTCTTGGAAATCTTCTTGAGACCGTGCTGACCCGGTTCATATCTACATTCTAGAAGGCCTGAGTCAAACAGAATCTTGATCTGAGCACTGGCATTTGCCTCAGTTCCACCGAGGTGTCTTGCTACCCGGGTCACATCCTTCTCCCCTTGAAGAAGAAGTTTGAGAATCTTTAGTCTAGTTCCTGATGAAAGGGCACGTCCAATACGAAGTATTGCGTCGTCGTTGTCAACTTGTAGTGTTTCGGACAGTTGTTTCACCTCGAATGCGTGTTGCTCAAGTGCGTCTTTATTATAGTTGTTGTTTGGGGAGTCTTGACATGATGTGAAGGCACAAATACATTCATAGTGGATTAGATTAGGACTCGAATGAAGACTGGTAGCATGGAACACGATGACGACCTCATAGTGGGATTTGACATTCTTCCATCGCATAGTCCGAATTCTAGGACCGTCGCCAAGTTTGCCTGCGTAGTGGTTCGAAATGGTGTCGTTCTAAATGAATACCCCGAAATATCCAGGAATGCACTGCTCAGAATGGTGCGTGAGCTCTCTCCTGCTTGGTTCTGTACAGACAATATCTTTGAAATTGTGTCTGACAGTCAATCCCTCTTTCGCCTAGTTGATCGTATTCCTCTTGAAACAAGACTTGTGCAGGTCACAGGTGTTCCTCCGCACCAAGTGTCATTGAAGACTTTAGCCAGACGATACGGACTGCAAATCAGAGGTAAGGCAACTCCATTACAGACGGCCACGATTGCCGCTATGCTAGTTTCTCGCGGTGTAGGTTACTTCGTTGAGTGCTTTGGAGAACAAACAGAAATCAAAGTCACTCGTGGCAGGAAGCCTGGGCGGGGCGGACAGAGCGCCAATCGATACCGTCGTAGGGTGCACTCTGCAATCCAACAGATGACGCGACACATCGAGTCAGAACTAAAAGATGCCAAGATTGACTATGACATTCACGTCAGGCAATCCGACTTTGGATATGCCAGTGCACGCTTCGTGACGAATGCCCCTCTTCCGGCGATACGAAGCCTCATCGAGTCCAAGAAGACTGGTGACTTCAAGGTGATGATATCACCCGTACGAAAGCGTGTTGAGTTTCTCCCTCTCGAACCAAAATCAACCCCAATTGAACATAAGCCCCGCTATTTCATTCTGGGTGTAGATCCTGGCACAACGGCAGCCTATTGCCTTCTCACACTGGATGGCAAGGTACACTCTCTGCGCAGCAAGAAGGGTTTCACAAGGGCTGACATTATCCGTGAGGTATATGAGGTTGGTATCCCAGTGGTTGTTGCATCTGATGTGCCGACCGTTCCACACTTTGTTGAGAAACTTGCCAGTACGGTAAGTGCAATGGTCTTCACACCAAACAAGCCCATCCCCGTTGCCGATAAGCAAGAACTTGCAAGAGAATATGCCTCTGAGGTAAAGACACGAAACGCACACGAGCGCGACTCACTGACTGCAGCAGTCTATGCCTACAGGAGTGTCCTTCCCAAACTCCGGCAGATTGACAGAATGATTCGGGAAGATGGACTTTCGGTTGATCGCAATCATTTGAAGGCACTAGTACTAAAGGGTGTACCAATAAACGAGGCCTTGGCAAGTATCGAGCCAGAGGGACTTGAAGTTCCTGATGAGGAGCTCCTTGCTGAACCAGCACCGATAGAAGAGTTAACTCAGGAGAGATTCAATATCCTGCGTGCCAAGAATGTCGAACTGGTCTCTCTCAATCAACAGCTTGAAGAAAAACTAGAAGACCTCAGGCGAGTGGTCGAGTTCCTCCGTTTCAGGGAGAGCGAACTATCCCATAGCTTGGAGATAGTGAAGCAAGCGAACTATTGGAAGGTCAAACGCGACCGTGAAGTTGTAAAGGCCAAGAGCGCGCTCAAGAGAGCAGAAAAGGAGACCGCGCGTCTTCAGAAGAAGGTCCAAGCGCTACAAGATAGACTGAATCTTCTCAAGGGTGTGAAGCGTCTGGAAATGAAAGGTGACATGCTTGCCCTTAGAGTGATTCCTCATTTCAGCAGAGAAAGCATAGAGGAGTATGCCACCAAGAACGGTCTTCGCCCCGGCGACATTGTACTCTTTGAGGATGCATCAGGGGCAGGTCCACAGACTGCAGGAATACTCATCGAACGTGAAATCCGGGCGGTTGTTGTAGACACTCCTCTGTCTCACTTGTCCAGAGAAGAACTGGTCCGCGCACAGATTCCGGTCATCAAGGCTGATGATGTAGAGTTGCAGCGCGTAGATGAATTTGCATTCATTTCGAGAAAGAAATTCGAAACACAGCTGCAAGTCTTTATTCAGAGAGTTCGAGAAGAGGCCCGACGCAGGGGCGAGAAGGAATTGATCGAATTAGTCGAACGCTACAGACATGAATCTGAGAGATAATCTTCTACTTTGGAATCTGAATCCACAGAATGTTGTTTCCTCTGATTAGGATTTGGCCATACTTGGCCTTGGTTTCATCATCCTGCATCTCTTCAGCTTCCATCAGAGTGAGATTCATGTATTGATCACATCGAGTGAGTTGCCCTCTAAAAATCCGCTGATCCTTCAGCTTTACAGACACTATATCTTGAAGTTGTTGCTCCAAGGCCTTGATGGGCATCTCCTAGATACACCTCACAACAAATGGCCATTTGGCTGCATTATAAAGGCTTTGCAATAGAGATACAGACACAAGAATCGAAAGAGTCAACTTGATTTGTATCTCCGACCGGTTCACATTGGATGGAGACCGAACATTGGGACTAATCTGTCTAGGAATTGAAGGAACTGCTCACTCATTTGGTGCCGGTGTAGTGGATGATAGTGGCAACATTCTTGCAAACGAGTGGGATATGCTTCGTCCCTCGGAAGGTGGCATACACCCGCGCGAGGCAAGTCGTCACCACTCTGAGTTCGGACCCGGAATAATAGAAGCCGCGGTAACAAAGTCAGGGATCGACTTCACAGACATAGACGTAATTGCCTTTTCAAGAGGTCCTGGACTGGGACCATGTCTCAGAACGACTGCAACCATAGCGCGGACGCTGTCCCTCCAACTCAAACTACCTCTCGTCGATGTGAATCATTGTGTGGCACACATCGAAATCGGCTGTCTAGAATCTGGCTTCAAGGACCCTGTCACAGTATACGTGTCTGGAGGGAATACACAGATCATTGCTTTTGCAGGGGGCCGTTATCGCACTTTCGGAGAAACTCTCGACATTGCCATTGGCAACATGCTAGACGTTCTCGGACGCAAGATTGGAATCCCCTTCCCAGCAGGGCCGGTCATCGAGAAAGAGGCCTTATCCGGAAGGGAATACCACAGTCTTCCTTATTCCGTGAAAGGGATGGACTTGAGCTATTCAGGTCTTCTGACTGCAGCTCGTAGACTATATGGAGATGGAGTGTCTCTACCCGATATTGCATTCAGTGTTCAAGAAACCGCGTTTGGAATGCTGGCCGAGATTGCTGAGAGAGCCTTGGCACACACAAAGAAGACGGAGCTATTGCTGACCGGAGGGGTAGCCCGGAATAACCGACTGACTGAAATTCTCTCAGGAGTCGCCAATCGGCACAGTGTTCTATTCCACAGGGTTTCGCCTCCACTGGCCGGTGACCAAGGTGCGATGATTGCTTGGAATGGAATTCTCCAGTACAAGGCTGGCCGGAGAATTACAGTTGCTGACTCGCATGTTCTTCCCAGATGGCGTACCGATGAACAAGACATTCTATGGAGGCCCCGCCATTGAACGAGGTAAGGGTGAAGGAAGTACTTGCACTCGGTGCTGAATCTACCATATATCGTGTACAATACTGGGGTCACAACTTCGTATTGAAACACAGGGAGCCGAAGACCTATCTACATCCTGAGATTGATCGCTCTCTTCGGCGTTTCCGGACGTATCGCGAATGTAAGATGCTAAGCCACGCGCGGACTTTGGGTATTCATACTCCTACAGTCTATGCAGTTGATACTGAGGACTGCACAATCATGATGGAATACATAGATGGTGCGCAACTGAAGAAGGTCGTAGGAAGTCTGGCAGAGGAGGAACTGACTGGAGTGTGCAGGGAATTTGGGAGAAGCATAGCGCAACTCCATCACGGAGGAGTCGTTCATGGTGATCCCACCACGAGTAACATACTGGTTGACAAGGTAGGGACCCTATGGTTTGTCGACTTTGGTCTCTCCGAAATGAATGCAACTCTGGAGCTGAAAGGAGTGGACCTACATCTCATCAGAAGGGCGCTAGAAACCACCCATTGGAACCTGCAAGATATCATGCTTAGAGCCACCTTGGACGGTTATGTCCAACAATATGGGCCAGAGGCCAAGGAAATCATCAAGCGAATGGACGAAATCCGCGAACGAGGACGGTACCACTAGACGCCTCATCAGCTCAAGGTTTGTCGAATCACACTCCACAAGGCAATCTTTATATCAGAAGCCTCAGCGCGTGGGGCAGACCCGTCTTTTGGGGACACAACGGACCCAGAGGTTGTCCTAATGGCAAGAATGCACACACGACGCAAGGGCCAGTCCGGAAGTAAAAGGCCCTCCACACTACAGGTTCCTGAATGGATCGACGAAGAGAAGAATGCTCAGTGGGTCGAGGAAATGGTGATAGAGCTTGCAAAAGCGGGCAACAGACCATCGATGATTGGGATGATTCTTCGAGATCAATACGGAATTCCTCTTGTCAGAGTCATAACAGGAAAGCGAATCATGGACATCCTCAAGGAGAACAACCTCGAGCGCAGGGTTCCAGAAGACCTTCGAAACATGATTGCTAAAGCTCAAGTGATTCGCCGTCATCTAGAAGAGAACAAGAAGGACTATGTTTCAAAGAGAGGTCTCCAGCTCATCGAGAGCAAGATTCACAGGCTCTCAAAGTACTATAGGAAGAAGAGAGTTCTTCCATCAGATTGGAAGTATTCACCGGACAAGGCTGCTGTGCTTCTGAGATAGTTTTATCATACACGAAGTGACATCGTGCCTTCAACATGAGTACCAAGACACGAACGACAACATCACTCAAGTCCTTGGAGAAGAAGGCCAAGCTCCTTGACATCAAGACTGATGTACATACAGTGATATTCACTTCACCCACCCCCGAAGCACTCTGTGCCAGCATCATTCTATGCAGAGCGATTCGGCGAACTGGAGGAAGATTTCATCTCTCCTTCTGCCCGCCCCTCTTGGATATCAGGACATTGATTGGACTACGAGAGGCGTATTCCCAATCCTCAATCCTCTTTGTTGGCGTGGATATCCAAGGCAAGAAGCGCATCAAGAAAGGTGCGGGATATCCTCTATTCATTGGATGCACTTGGGAGTCTGGACAGGTGACCGACTTGGCCCTTGGTAGCTCTGACCTAACATGCGCATCTGCCTACATACTTGCACAGGCCCAGATGGAAACAAGTGACTATGAACTTCAAATGGCATCCACAGGAATCCTCCTTCAAAGTGAGTACAAGGAGCCTCCAATCAAGGCCAATAAGGAAATCGTGAATCGAGCCCTGAATGCCGGACTCGTAGAGAAACGCAGTGGATATCGACTGTATGGCTCCACGTTTCTTCCTCTGGAAGAAGTATTCCTCTACAGTACTCACCCTTATCTGAAGGGAATCAGTGGATCGCGGAAAGGTTGCGATGCCCTCCTTAATGATGCTGAGATTCCTATCCCATCATTTGGTGAACCAATCTCGTATCTCACATCAGAGAACATCCAGAATCTGAATCAACGTTTCATTGAGCGAGTTGATGCAAGAATCGTCACAAACCATCTCCTTGCTGGAGACTTCCTGCTTGTCAAGGAAGACACTGCCAGTCCCCTTCATACGCTCTCAAGCATAGAAAGGCTACATGCAATGGCTTGGGCGAGAGGAGAGCTTGGATCTATGGCGAGTGTACTGCTTGGGGATAGAGGAAGTTCACTCATCACACTCGTTGACCGATACATGACTCATCAGAAAGAAGTACTCAACTCCCTCCAACATATCGAAACCTCCGTTTCTCAGTCGGACCCATTACCTGACAACATCACACTCCCAGGATCTAATAGCTCAGTGTTGACCGACGTTGGTCGTATCTGCTTGGAATCACATCTTGCCGATACTGCGACAGAGGTCATAGTTGTCAATGATGATGATGCCACAGAAATCGTGTGGTCTATCTCAGGCATCTCCATGAATCAGGCACTTAGAAGGATACTTGCACACGACGTGAATGTCCAACCCACTGCTACTTCTAAGCGTTCACTCCGCTTTCCAAGATTGGAAGCCTCAACCTCCCAAGAGCTGGTAAGCATTCTCACAACCACTGGAGGAAAGACGCATTGATGGCAGAAGTGACTCTGGAGATGGACTCACAGATTGCAGCTGATAACATCCTCGAAGCGATATCTCCTGACAACAAACCCCTGCCTGATGGTCTTGCCTTGTCCTTCTCCAAGGAAAACCACATCATTCGAATCAATGTACAATCCAGAAGAGGCATCGATAGCTTTCAATCGACTATTGAGGACATCATGAGTGCAATTGATCTGGCTCTTCGAGTCACTCACTCAGTGGCTGGCGGTTCAAAGCGACTCGAGTGATGGATTGGCAACAAGCTCATCACACGCCTTCTGTGCACGCGCTCGTGACTGTTCGGCCATCTCTTCAGTGATGAATCCTCGCTGCACTGCCCTTTTCAAGAGATGCTGGTCGATAATCCGAGGCGGATCATTGATTGGTGCCTTTATGACATCAATCTCGAGGTCCACATATCGTATGCGACTTGGGCCACTACCGTTACTTGGATATACTTCCACGCCGGTATTGATATTCACATAGGTTCCCTTCAATTGATTCTTGCGTGAGAAATACTTGGTCACTAGTGTATACATACCCGGCACAACATATGTCAGTGCATAGTCCCCCTCATCTCGTGGAACACTGCCATTTTCCGGATACTCCTGTGCCATCTTGAGTTTTCTGCTAGTATGCCTGAATTGTCGTCTAATGACAAATCCTCTTGGAGTGATTTCCACCACTCTACCCCTGGCAAGTACGATATTCCTCCCGTCCAACTTCACATGTTCAACATTGACTGTATCATCCACATGAGGCATATCTCTTGACACTATCTTCTCGAGTTTTGCAGACATATACCGCTTTTCTTCCGGTCTCTCCTCGATAACCATCTCGGCCAAATCAACAAGTGAAATGTAACCCGCGCTCTTGTAGAAATGATGTCTTGCCACTGTGGGTTTGATTTTTGCTCTAGTTCTATCCAGGGCCTCCTTAACCTCGGCTGGAAACTCAATATCTGCGTTGCTTGTTCCTTCAAACAGTATTCCGGCAGCATCAGTCGCTTCATACTTGTCGTACATCTTCTGGGCCGTGTCAAGCAAATCGTCTATCTCGTTTCGCAGTTCTTCTTCTGTAAGGTTTTCCGCTGAGGTTCTCCACAGAATCCCCCAGTTGTCAGTATGCTCTCGAATTCGTCTGCCTAAGGTCATCAACTCTCGACGCGCATCAGGATCCTTGATTTTGGTACTCAATCTGACTACTGGTTCTGGCAGAAGAACCGCTGACCGTCCTGGAATGGTTATACTTGACGACAGTACAGGTGCCTTCCTTCCGTAGTCATGAGCACGTACTTGAACCATGATGGACTGACCGCGCTTCACACCCCTATCCGGCAGTAACCCGGTTATGGTTCCCAAGTCAACCCTCATCTGCCCGGTTCTATCGTCTCTTCCAAGAGCAATCCCCTTGTACACGGAGCTCTTGGCAACTCTAGGTGTTCTTGTTATGACTCCACCCAGTCGTCTGCGCAAGACATCAGTCAGCCTCTCAAGGACCGATTCATATGCAATGGCCACAATCCCTTGGAGATCGCTGCGGTCCCATATGTCAACGTCTGGAATGTCACTCCTGTAGGGTAGCCCGAACCTCCTAGCCACTTCTGGAGTGGGCTGTACAATATCAAAGTGGTTCTGCAGCATGATCTGCGTGAGTGACTGCGAATAGATTCCTCTGATTCTCGCCTTCGTCATGAGCAAGCACAAGCCCTAGCACAAGGTGCCAGTCCTCTCGTATCAAACAATGTCTGGCTATCCAATCCATTCTCTGAGTCCAATCAAGTTAGTCACGGATCGGTTCCAATAGACTCGACACATGCCATATCTTTGTACGGGCATGATTCGGGCAATTCGGATCCTGACTTGGCTCATCAAGGATGGATATCGCATTCTGTGCTCTGACGGCTGGAGAATCCGTTTCGGTCTCAAGTACCGTTATCGCCTCGTTGGCAGCACGACGGATGTTCCTTGGAACTGAGGAATCCTCCGATATCTGCCTCAGGAGGTGCTTAGACTGATCAATGCTCTGTTGTGTTTCGGGGTCCAATGGACTCACCTCTGAATTGTCTTGACGCACAAACGGAGTGCGAACAACATCGACACTCCTCCAACCTCGCCATATCAACGTTTTCATACTGACGCTTGTTTTCTCAAGAGAACTTCTATTCGTCCACCATCACTCCTTATATCACAGATAGCTGTCTGACATACCGTGGACTGAATGACGGAAAAGGATGACAAGTCCGTGCGAAGGATGGCTGAGCTCCTTCGTCAGGGTGCTACAATGTTGGCTGACGCGTGTCCTCAGTGCAACTCTCCACTTCTCAAAGTAGGTGACGACATATACTGTGCGAAGTGCAACCGGCGAATTGTCTATGCGACAGAAGACAGTGCACAGGCTGCTGACAGTGGTATTCTTCATACCATTCTTCCTGAGCTCCAGACCGTCTTGGTCCGAAAACTGGAAGCACTTGGTCAGATTATTGATGCCGAAACGGATACTGAATCCCTGACTGCGCTTGTCAACCTCATGGTGTTACTGCTGCAGTCTCTTGAGAAAGTAGAGCAGATTGGCCATTAGAAGTGGCATCAGCGCCACTTCTATTCAGTCACTCCTTTGATGTGCTGCCTCTGCGAAGTCTGGCCCTCCTGGTTCTGACCTCTTCAGGACCCTTGAGGACTTTGCTCTTTCGGATCTCACACTGGCGTATGGGAATAATCTTCTTTACACCCTCATACACTTCTGTCGCGAGATCCCCGAGAACAACTTTTGTGACGAGTTCATCAAAGGTGTGTTTCTTCGCGTGGGCTCGGATGACTCTCTCAACCGCTTTTCGTACAGCATGTTCCTGACTGGTCTTTGCACGCGTGTGCGTGAATACAATGACCGAGATTCGCATGAGATAGTCATCTTTGGTGAGGATTGGACCTATCCAGTCAATCCTTGACGTCCCCCTCTTGACCAGTCCCCGTAGATAATCCGAGCTCCACTCATGTCCATAGAACACAGTCATGGCCTGTTGTCCTGTCACTTCAAGAATCTTGAAGCGTAGTTTGACATGAATCTTGTCAAAGTCGCCCGTCAGATCATACAATGTGGGAGTGACAGTGCGCCCAATCAGGAGCTCTGGGTTTCCTGCTGGTGTTGTACCTATCTCCTTGCTATCGAAATACTCTGGTGCAAGTACTTGGTACCAGACCTTCTCTCTCCACTTGTCACGGGTTCTTGCTGCGGCCTGTCTGCTTCTTGAGGACATCTGTGTATCACACTCTTTCTGGAAATTCAATCCAGAGAATGACGAGTTGGTCGCCGGTCCGACCCGGTGAACCGCGCCGACATCAAATGTGTCGAATAAAAACATTGTGACATGAGCTGCTCTCTTCATATAGATGACACAACAAACTAGATATGACTCCACAACCTGAGAGAGTGTGGAGACTGAGAAAATGGATAGAGTCTGTCCTCGTTGTGGCTATGGTGAAGTTGCCCTCGTACGAAAAGAGATGGTGGGGAGTGGAAAATACCGAAAGAAGTGGCGCTGTCCCCGTTGTAGCAACACTTGGGAATCACTTGATGAGTAACTACGTACCAGAGGGAATCGAAACCTGTGCCAAAATGGTTAAAACAGGGCCAATAGACCCTTTGCCTCACCGTGCGGAGGTTGCCAAGCCAGGTCAAAGGCGCTGGGTTTAGGTCCCAGCCGGGCCATCCCTGCGATGACCCGGGGAAATCTCGTAGGAGTTCGCGAGTTCAAATCTCGCCCTCCGCACCACATTCTTCAAAGACAAACCTCATTAGAAACCTGATGCAGCGTCAAACGGGGAATTGTCAATGAAGTATCTCTTTCTAGCAACCGACGACAACAAGATGCAATTGTTCCACTTGCTTATCAATGCAGTCAACTTCTACGAGAATGATCACGAGGTGGCTGTTGTACTCGAATGTGGCGCACCACGACTGCTGATTGGAATCGCAGATGGGTCTATCAACCTCCCCATCTTCAATAAGGCTCTGAAGTCGGGTCTCATCAACCATGCTTGCAAAGGATGCACATCGGTCTTTTCAGCTACTGAAGCCGCCAAGAAACTGGGAGTACCACTAAGAGGGGACCTGAATGGCCATAGCGATCTATTACCGTTCGTGGAAGAAGGCTACACGATCATCACATTCTGAATACATAGAATCTCTATGAGAAGATGGCGCCGAGGATGAGATTCGAATTCGTGCCTGATGTCCGAGAGATACATCAGGTCTCACGAGCCTCGAGGGCAACGGTTGTCTCATCTGCGAGCAGTTTCGAGACCGTCTCCGTAGCCACTTGGATACCTCGGCAAAACTGACTCTGACATGTTTCAGAATCGTTTTAACTTTCACTGTTGTAGGTCATCAAGAGCAGCTGTCATAGCGTCCTTGGCCTTCTTTGCTAGTGCGTCCGCAGTCGTTTGGTCCTTTGCCCCAACATAGACCCTTGCCTTGGGTTCGGTTCCAGAAACACGAACCAAGACGTAGGAGCCATCCTTACGCTCAGCTCTGAAACCGTCCACTTCCAGTACTCTCACAACCTCTGACAGTTCGGGGATTAGCAGGCTCTTGACCCGGGGTAAGAAGTCCTTCTTAACATCGTCAGGACAACGGATGAAGTCTCTCACCACAGGATACTCTGGTACTGTCTTCATCAGAGCAACACAACTGCCTTCACCAATCTCATCCACAAGCTGGGCGAATCGACCCGCTCCTAAAATCCCATCCATCCATCCCCCCAATCTTGCAAATACTGGCTTCCACGGTTCAGACGCAAAAACAACATCCTTCCCTCTCTCAGACACAAGAAACTCTTGGAGCGATCCCAAAGGCATTCGTACAACCTCTCCCCCTGCCTTGTTGACCACTTCATCAATCACGCTGGAGGTGTCAATTGATGTCACAACAATACCGCCACCATTGCGCTCCACCTCGTCCCTTGCAAAAACAGCAATCACTCTGTTCTGATCGATGAACTCTCCCTTCTCATCGATAACCGCCAGCCTGTCGCCGTCCCCGTCATGACAGATTGTCACTGCAAAGTCTGAGTCTGCGGCCATTCTCATAGCGTCCCCCAAGTTGCGCGGTGACGGTTCTGCCGGTCTGCCTGGAAAATGTCCATCTTGGTGTGAATTCATCGTGGTCACTGAGAAGCCAAGTCTTCCGAGAAGGTCTGGTGTGTAATTGGTTGCAGCGCCATTAGCAAGATCAACAAGGACTCTTGTCCCATTGCTGCCTTTCCCTCGACCCGTGAGAAACTCAATACACCTCGACAAATAGGTCTCCTTCAAGTCATATCTGCGAATGCTCCCAACCTTATCCCAAGGTACAACGAGATAGGCAGAGTCACGAACAGAAGCCTCGAGTTGCTCCTCCTCTGACCTGACGAATTCCCGACCTCCACTAAAGAACTTGAAGCCATTGTCTGTAGAGGGATTGTGACTTGCAGTGATAATGACAGAAGCAGAGACCTCATCGAATGAGCTGTAGAATGCGACCGTTGGCATTGGGCAGATGCCCAAATCAGTCACGTCCAATCCTGCTGAAACAGCCCCCGAAATAAAGGCGTTTCTCAACATGATATTAGATGTTCGTGCATCGATTCCAACGCCTACTCTACCACTTCCACCCAAGAACGTACCTAATGCTCTACCCAAGGCCATCGCAAGACTAGGTGTGGCTTTCTCTGTTATCGATCCTCTTATTCCCGAAGTTCCGAACAGCTTGGTACTCAACACATTCACCGCCTAATTCAAAGGGAGGGCCAAGTCCGCGATGTCTCGCGCAGCTTCTCCCATTCTCAGTAGACTGTCCACTACATAAAGCTGGGTTTGTGGCTGTCCATTTGGTGCAGCCACTATGTGTTGACGCAGTCTTGCAGTATCCTCAATCAGTTTCTTCTCAGACTCGATGACAGAGGTCACTTTTCCAGAGTCGAACCTGAACAGGTTGTTGACCGAATCAGAAAGCATCTCGACGACCTGTATCACAATAGGTTGCAGTCTCCTAACGAGTTTCTTATCAATCGGTCCGCCAACTCTCTCCGCAATATCAACGGCAAGATCGGCAATTCTCTCGATATATTGGGCAGCCAATCTAAAGTCAAGTGCTTCAACTGGAGTGATTTTCATTGCCTCACTCATTCTTGGATATTGAACAGCCGATCTCAATTCTCGAACAATCAGAAAGAACAACCTATCCACATCTTCATCCCTATGGATGATATCCTTGGCCGCTTCTTCGGCCCCTTCAAAATAGGCTCTCGTCGCCTCCCGTATCATCCTAGATGTGATTGCATTCATTCTTCTCATAGCAGTCCTAACGGGCAAGGTTGACGGATCCACAAGACAGCGAAGGACTATTTCATTGTCTTCTTCGTCAGTTATCTCAAGGGCCACAAAGCGCTTGATGATATTCCTGACCTCATCTCTTTGAGAGTCAGTAATCTTCTTCGCGCTCTGAATTCGAATCTCATCAAAGCCAAGAAGGTATCTGCTAGTAATCTCCCATCGGAGGTTGTGTTCTAATGGTGCAGTGGTTGACCTAGCTTCACCAGCTTTTCGCAGTCTGGGATCAATGATGAGACATCCATCGTCTCGTTCCGCAATCACAACCGGATTTCCCTTTTCGAGACCCTGTCTCATGACCCAATCCTTTGGAAGAATGACGAGGAATGAACTACCGCTCTTCCCACCTGTCTGTTGAAGAGTTCTATAGGTGACCATACTATCACCAACCACAGATTCATGCCTGCAGCTGATTGTTCTCACATGAAAGCTGACGGCGTTGCATAAAAAGGCTGACTCAGAATGACTCCATCACAAGAGATTCTACGCATAACAGATGGCAGATGTTTAAAACGAGACCGTCAATCACTGACGAGGTGGCTCCTTGACATCCAAAGTCCAACGCACAATCCTGAGAATCCTCACCAAGTCCGGGTTCCAAATATCATCAGACGCACTAGATTACCTCTCCAATCTGGAGTTTCCCCTAGAGGCAGTTGAGTCAGTCCTCAATTCAGTCGAGAAGGAAGATGCCCCTACTGTCCTATCGGTGGAATACATTCATTCTCTCATTGAGAAGGTACCAAACACTGATTTATCGGTCAATGAAACAGACACTGACAGTCCACACAGACCGCCGACAGAGCATAGTCCTGATGAAACCAAGCCTCGGGCAGAACCCAACTGGGACTACTCGATTGACAAGAATCCAGAATACGACGAAGTAGGATCCGAAGGTCTCGTTGATGACTTCCTGCAGCTCTTTCGAGACCGCTACAAATCCATACGACGCATCTACTCTGGGCGCATCGACACACAGAACCACATCTCCCCAAGTGTTGCGAAAACGATGAAATCTTCTGCCAAGGCGGAACGAGCTCGGATGCGAGAGGGTCTCCGAGCAGAGCGTCGTAGGCATCAGGTGGTCCTCGGAGTCGTCAAGAGCAAGAGGAAATCAAAGTCCCAGAATGTCATAGTTGAAATCGAAGATGAAGATGGATCCATGTCTTGTGTTGTACCTATGAACAAGAATGGCCTTCAAGGCCAACTTCTGTCAGAAAAGGCAGACTCTCTTCTTCTTGATGAAGTAGTCTGTTTCTCTGGTACTGTAGCAAGCACTGGATTTCTGATAGTCGATGATGTGATCTATCCTGATGTTCCCACTGCACGTGCCATCCATGCGGCCCCCAGAGAGGTATATGCCGCGTTCGTCTCTGACTTACACTGTGGGAGTCAGGAGTTTCTCGAAGACGCATTCGATCGACTGATAGACTGGATTGGTGGTCGTGGCGTCAGTTCTGAGGACAAGTCAAAGGTTCGAAACCTGCGTTATCTGTTCATTGCTGGGGATCTGGTGGATGGAATCAGTGTCTATCCCGGGCAGCGTGAACACCTGCGCATCACTAGCAACATCGATCAATACGCCTTCTTAAGTGAGAAAATAAGGAAGCTCCCCGACCGCGTCAAGATCTTCTGTATTCCTGGGAACCACGACGCCTGCAGGCAGGCCCTTCCGAGACCTCCAGTACCCGAAGAGTTTGCAGAGCCACTCTACAGACTCGGTCACGTAGAGATGTTGGGAGATCCCTGCCAATTGACTGTGGAAGGGGTCAAGATTCTCATGACACATGGTGATAGTCTTGATGACATGGTCACTAATCTTCCCGGAGCCTCCTATACTACTCCAGCAGTTCCGATGATTGAACTGATTAAGAAGAGACACTTGGCTCCCATCTACGGTGGAAAGACCGAGTTAGCTCCTCTTCGACGCGACTGGATGGTAATCGAAGACATCCCCGACGTGATTCACTTCGGCCATGCGCATCACAATGCCATTGACATGTACAGAGGAATCAAGGTCATAAACTCGGGGACATTCCAAGGCCAGACTGACTTCATGAGAAAGCAGGGAGTCGTTCCGACTCCCGCAATCGTCACGTTGGTGAACCTCCAGACAGGATCAGTATCTCTTCGGGATTTCTTGGAAGAACACGTTGTGCCAATACGGCGTATCAAAGGTTAGCCAATCATATCCAAGGCCGCCTGTCCCAGAGCCGTCTCTTCATCAAGAATCGTACCTATCTGTTTCTTACTGACAGCCAGCTTGATCTTCTTGGTTCGTCCATATCTGCCCTTTGAAATTACAGTGGTGTTAATCAGACCGAGCATATCAAGTTCAGATATGAGATCCGAAACTCTCCGTTGTGTCAATGTGTCCAGAGACAATCTCTTCGCGATGTCAGAGTACACATTATAACACTCTCCTGTGAAGATGTCGCTTTGTCCCTTGTTTGCTAGAACATATACCGCAAATAACACCGCCTTGGACTGCATGGGCAAGGTCTTCACAGTTTCAGTAATCGTATCTCTCTCGATGACTCTCTGTGCCTCTCTCACATGATCTTGTAGGACCTTCTCATCACCCCTACGTTCAGCCAGTTCGCCTGCAGTTCTCAAGAGGTCTAACGCCCTTCTTGCATCACCATGTTCCTGCGCGGCCAATGCTCCAACCAGATTTATGACCCCCTCATCAGCGATGACGCCCGGATTGAATGAAATCTTCACCCTCTGCTGAAGGATACCCTTCAGCTCAACGGCATTGTATGGTGCAAAGATGACTTCTTCCTCTCCGAGTGTGGACAGAACCCGCGGATCCAGCATGTCCTTGAACTTGAGATCGTTACTAATCCCGATTATGGAGATTCTGCTTCTATCAAGCTCTCCATTCATTCGCGTTAGGCCGTATAGAATGTCGTTTCCCTGACTCACATCCCGCTTGACCAGACTATCAACCTCATCGAGGACCACAATCATGATGCTCGAGTCCGAATCCAGTTTGTCCTTGAAGATTGACCGAATCTCATCTGTGGGAAGCCCGGTGAAGGGAACATCCGAACCATCCGGCATTGTCGCGTTTATTGCCTCACAAAGGGTTCGAAGGACTCGGTAGTTTGTTCCCACTATTCTGCAATTCACGTAAGCTGTGAGCGGCGCCTTCACATCACTTTGATTCGCTTTGTCGACTAGGAGTTTGAGAACATATCTGGCAACCACAGTCTTCCCTGTTCCTGTCTTACCATAGCACAAGATGTTTGAGGGTGGGGCCCCTCTCAGTGTTGGACCAAGGATTGCACCCAGTCTGCCCATCTGCTCATCCCTATACGGGAGATCTTCTGGGACATAAGTAGGTCTCAATGCGTTCCTATCCTTGAATATCCCTTGTCCCTGAAGGAACTTGTCAAACAGTCTATCCAGCGGTTTTTCCAACAGTCAACGCCGTCCTCTTACTCTTTGGCATTCTATCACAGATTGTTGAAGAGTGTTTCCATTGGAAGCGATGGCCACTTCCAGTGGACTTCAACTGGAGCGTATGGAACCTGTGGAGATGATAAGAGTAGGTATTACTGGAGTGCACATTTCATGAACAAAACAATTCATCTACTCCGACATCATCTTGGCAGTGAGTGTTTCAAGTGCGTCTTCGAGAACTGGAGATGATGCTAGAGTCAATAGAGCGAATGAATGAATTCAGTCTCTCACTCGAACAGTATCCAACTCCTGCACCAATAGCTGCAACAATCCTCTATTCGGCTCAGATGGAACACGGGGACATAACTGACAAGACTGTGTGCGATCTGGGGTGTGGGGATGGCATCTTCGCACTTGGTTCTGCACTGATGGGTGCAAAACATGTGATTGGAATTGATGTACAAAGCAAAGCCTTAAAGGCATCACAAAGAAACTCACATCAACTCGGGACAGAAGACACGGTGGACTGGGTCCTAGGCGATGTATCCTCCCTCCGGACGATACGTTCTGTTGATACGGTTGTCAGCAATCCACCCTTCGGAGTAAAGCGAAGAGGTGCCGACCTAGAGTTCCTCCGAACAGCAATCTCGATTGCAAATGTGACATACAGCATTCACTTGGCTGGCGACAAGAATAGAGTCTTCCTCGAGAATGAGATAAACAAGCTTGGTGCAGAAGTGACACAACTCGAAACATTCCAGTTTCCAATCGGCAGACTCTTCGAGTTCCATAGGAAACAGAAGCACCTCGTCGAAGTGGACCTGTATCGAATATGCACCAAAGAGCGTGAAATATGATGGCCGATGTGAAAAGCGGTGATGTAGTAGTGCCCGGAGATCAGCTATGTGTGATTGAGGAGCTGATTCCAAGTTTCGGCACTTATGAAAAGGATGGTATTGTATATGCTGCTTCCCCAGGGTCTGTTTCTATGGACCTGAAAGAGAGGAGCATCTCTGTTCTAGCAAGCAGGGGACGACCGAAAATATCCCTGCCTATGCGTGGTGACATAGTCCTCGGTGAGGTAATCAATGCTTTTGAGCAGAGAGCCGAGGTTTCTATTGTGCGAATCAATGAACAAGACTACCTCAGCGGTCTCGCGGGTGAGATTCACATCAGTAACGTAACCCGGAGATACGTGAAGAGTATGCTTGACGTTCTTCAAGTGGGTGACATAATCCGCGCCAAGGCTCTGACAACGCATGAAATACCCGTACAATTGAGTCTGGTCGGACCAGAGTTCGGAGTCATCTATGCGAAGTGCGTGAAGTGTGGAAACCCCCTGACATTGACAACCCACAATAACATGTTCTGTCTGAGATGTGAGCATCGATCGACGCGCGAAGTGGCTACCGACTATGGGCTGAGTTTTGGCCTAGAAACACAGCCTGCTCTGGCTCCCAAACGTCGCCCATATGATAGAAGTCGATTCGGCAGAGGTGATCGTGATGGACGCGGTGGGAATCGTCGCTATGATCGCGGTGGCGGTCGCAGCAGTGACAGAAGGTACGATCGACGAAGAACTCGACCCCGCTATGACAGGAGGCGACGTGATTGAAACCAAGAACTATTGAGTATACAAAGAACGAACTGAAGTTTGAGATTGGTGGTGAAGGTCACTCTTTTCCAAACCTCTTGAGAAAGACACTCCTTGAGGAGCCATCTGTAGAGTTTGCTGGCTACAATATTGAACATCCACTACTGGCCAGTCCCGTTGTCACTCTCAGAACAAAGAGACGACAGACCAATGTTGTTCTCAGAGAGGCTCTTGAGAAAATGTTGGCTCGCACAGAGGAATTTCGAAAGAAGTTCAAACAAGCTGCTGCAGATCATAGCGTCGACTGATGAATCAAAGGTTTCTCTTGGTGAGAACCGTGTGGGACTTCTTGACTAAGCATGAGACCCTCGAGAACATAATGAATGATAAGGGTCTGGCGAAGCTGGGTGACAACCTCGTCAACTTCTGCTACTCCTTGGCGAAGTCATTTGTATTGGGTGAGGCCACCGGTGAAAAGGTACGAGACAGTGTTCTTGCTCGCGCGATTAGAGCCACTCCTGCGTACTTGCATATAGGTCGACGAACTGATGCTGGACGAGCGGCTGATGCGTATGAGGCAATAATGGCATACCTCTGGCTGTCGGGCAAGATTACAGTCCAAGGCATTGTGGACTCTCTCGTGATGACACTGAACCTCGAACCAAACATCAGTCGGAAGCGAGAGGGTGATGCCGCAGCAATCTCCTTTCAGATTCTGCTTGAGCAGAATCTCAATCAGCTGCCTTGAGTCATACGTACTACATCTCAAGACACGGTGGACGCAAGCCTTAATTGATGTACATGCTGTGCGACTCAGAAGTGGAGCGCCCGGCAAATGGAGTTCTGTGACAAGTGTGGCGCCATGATGGTGCCTTTCAAGCAAGAAAACGGCAAGAGAGTTCTCAAGTGTAGAAGTTGCGGCAACATCAAGTCACTGAAAGGCGCGATGACAGTCTCTCAGAAAATAGAGAAGACCCCGCGTGACAAGATCATAGTTGTAGAAGATGACTCCATTCCCATGCCTGTGACAAAGGCCACCTGTCCGAAATGTGGGCACAATGAGGCATACTACTGGACCGTCCAGACACGCAGAGGAGATGAAGGGGCCACAGAGTTCTACAGATGCACAAAGTGCAAACACACTTGGCGCAACTACGGTGGATGACTACTGAGTGACACATTTATAGCACTGCACCGAAGACACTACAGGTTCTCAAGACATACTACTATGTCCAACAGGATGTGCATTTTCTGACCGAAGAGAGGAGATATAGTCGACGAAAGGCAGGGAAGCTAGTCAGAATACGTGACATCGCGCCTGACGAATCCAATCCTATTCGCATCCTTGGAATAGTCGTTGATGCAGATACTGATACCTTCTTGGTACAGGATATCTTTGACGACTCTGTTGATGATGCTGAGAAAATCTGGGTCATGTGCGAAACTCCACTGGATCTGGGGAAGAAGTACCTACTGATTGGAAACATAGTTCAAGAGTCATTGGAGGAATCAGAGGGTCTCAAGATGAATGCAACAGTCGCCTATGATATTGGCTCACTGAACTTGAGTCTATATCGTAGTGCTGTGGAACTCGAGAGTAAAATCATCGAGTCCGTACACAAGTAGAGGGAAGTCGCATGTTTCAGGCAAGTCTAGACACTCCGAAAACATGGAAGCAGATTGTCGATGCTATTGCTACGCTCCTGACGGAGGCAACATTCAGAGTTACTTCTGAAGGTATCTCACTGTCACAATACGACTCTGCGAGAGCTGCACGAATTGATCTCTTTATTCCATCTGACGTATTCCAAGACTACAGATGTGAAGGAAATCATACCATATGCATTGGTGTTGATGAACTGGTAAAGGTCAGCAAGAGAATCGCAGCTGATGACACACTCAGCTTCAACCTTGACACCACATTGATGCGCTTGGAGATCACAATGCGTGGTCTGGCTAGGCGGACATTCAGATTGCACCTACTCACTCCTCCGGAAACTACCGAGTCCCCTCTTACCGAGTCGTTTGACGTAAGAGCAGAGATGTCTGCAGGTGCGCTAAAACAGGCTGTCAAGGATATTGGTGTTGTTTCCGACTACATGATCATATCAGCTGGAGGCGGCACCATAGTCTTCTCCGGTTCCGGTGACTCGGGAGAGGTCGAATCTGAACTGAAAGTTGGAGATGATTCTCTTCTCTATTCATTGCAAGCCGTGCCTTCAACATCAATGTACGCTCTGAGCTATCTATCAGAGATTACCAAGGCGATTGGCAGTGAGAGATTAGTTCTCATGATGAACAGCGGCCGTCCGGCCATGTTCCAATTTGATATCGCAGAAAGAGGGCGAATCAAGTTCTACTTGGCCCCTCGCAAACAACGAACCTGACCTCAACCAACACCTCATCAGACCAACTCACCGAAACGTATAAACTAGTCAAGAGGACCTTAACACCTCTGACGGCCACAGACTATTGGAGTTTATAGTATGTTCCACGCAACTCTCGACAGCACAAAAACATGGAAGCAGATTGTTGACGCGATGGCCACGCTGCTGACAGAGGCACAGTTTCGAGTAGCTCCTGACTCAGAACCCACAGGAATGACTCTGAGACAGACTGACATTGCGAAAGCAGCGATGATTGATCTGGAACTACCAAAGAGTGTATTCCAAGACTACCACTGTGACAAGGAACATGAGTTGACACTAGGCATTGATGATCTCGCAAAGGTCAGCAAGCGAATGTCGGGCGACGAGGTTCTGGAATTCAATCTCGATACTGATGCGAATCGCTTGGAACTGAGACTAGTGGGCCGGGCTGAACGTGAGTTCAAGATATCTCTACTCGAATCTCCAGAGTCCGGTCCCAGAGGGTTCCCGTCACAGTTTCAAGTCGACTCAGAGATAGACACTGACGCATTCAAGCAGGCAATCAAGGATATAGCTACTGTGGCAAATCACGTACGAATCGAAGCCGACGCATCAAGAATCTCCCTATCTGGCGAAGGTGACACAAGCGAGGCGAGAGTACATCTGTCAAGGGAGGGCGACCCTCCTGTTGTTCTTGACCTCCAAATCTCTGGTGACGAAGGTTCTGCGAGTGCCATGTACGCTCTGAGTTACCTGACGGAGATGACGAAGGCCATGTCGAGTGACACCATTGAGCTTCACTTCACTGGAGACAACCCTCTGATGATAGAATTCCCAATCGCCGTCACTGGAAAAATCCGATTTGTTCTTGCTCCCCGAAAAGAGAGAAGATCTAGGTAATGAAATCGCTCAGACAGCGAGGGACGTGATTGGGACACATGTCCAGAAAAATCACACTTCAGAAGCTTAAACTGATGTTTTATGAATACTACTCCAGGACGCCCTCGTCAATAGACACACCACATCAGATTCACATGAGAGAGTTCGGGATGCAGACTTGGGAGCACAACTGGTTTTGTTTCAAACGCTCCCTGAAGGACTCCTCAAACAAGACAGTGCTTGACGAAACCGGCAAACCAATCATGGCTGGGTGCGGTGCATCTGGCTCAACGTTCTCTCCGATCTCCTCCTGTCCACGGTGTGGGGCTGAAGGAGTCCAAATCAACAATTGGCACAGGCATCTGTCATATCGGACGCGTGACGAACTGATAAAGGCCCTTATCACAAAGGCACCTCACAGCGTCTACCACTCAGCAGCATTCTATGTTGTTCCTGTCGCAAAGAGCATGGCTGCCAAGGAATGGCAGGGTGCAGAACTTGTGTTTGATATTGACGCAGATCACATAGACCTACCATGTGCCAAGGAACATGATACGTGGGCGTGTGCAGGTGTCGACGAGAATGGCGCTCCATGCACAGCCTCCGGAAAAGGGAAACCTCCTCAGTTCTGTCCTGTGTGCAATGGTCAGAAGTTCAACACACAAAAATGGATTTGCAAGAAGTGTCTGGAGACTGCGAAGAAACACACAAAGAAGCTCTATGACGAGTTCTTGGTCTCAGACTTTGACATTGATCCTGCAAACATCCAGATCAACTATAGCGGTCATAGGGGATATCACATCAGGGTTCGAGACCCCAATCTCTTTCAACTCGATGATAATGCTCGGATGGAGATAGTGAACTACGTCATGGGACTTGGCATTCTCGCTGACAGGGCAATAGTGACAAGAAGTGGAGTGAATTTGATTCCTGACCGAAGTATGCTTGGGTGGTATGGGAAGATTGCAGATAGTTTGATTGATTTTGTGACGAACATAGACAAGTTTCAGGGAACCCAGCGGTGGGTGAAGCCTTTGAGAGCTCACAAGACTGACATTCTTGAAGGTCTCCAACGGAACCGACCAATACTGAGGTCCAAACTGAAGGGTCTCGGCCCAAAGTCGTGGAAAGAGATTGCACTTGTGGCCGCCGAAGCCTATGGTTGTGAGATTGACAAGCCCGTCACCACCGACCTGCGCCGTGTCATACGGCTCATCGGGAGTCTGAACGGGAAGACAGGTCTCATTGTTTCAGAGATATCACGAAACGAATTCGACACATTCTCACCATTCCGTGACTCTCTTGCTTTCACAGAGGGATCACTCCGAGTGACCTTTCCACCTAATCGAACCAGTCCAGTCATTACAATTGGAGACGATACCTATGGTCCTTATAGCGACGAGTCAGTAGAACTTCCTACTGCTGCGGCAGTATTTGCACTATGCAAAGGGGTGGCTACCTTTGAGTGAAATCGGTTACAACGAAATAAGCAAATCTTGGCAGGAAGAGATGTCCACAGATTCCCTCCTGGATTTGGCTGATCTTCGCCTGTCCAAGATGGTATCCTACCTCTCCAAGGTTCGCCTTCAGCTGGCCTCAGTGGGTCCTGATAACAAACTACAGGCCACACTCCTGACACAAGAGGCCCTGAATCTTGAGTTCATGCTGGAGGACTTGCTGCTGATCCGGCGGAGAAAGATTCTCGATTTGGTCATCAAAGGACGTAGACCCGCGGCAGACATGACGTTAGACGAAGAAGACTTCTTCAAACTCATACTGACTGCATTTACCAACCACAAGGAGTTTGTAAGAACATCACTTGCTGGCACAAAGAAGATGGCCAAGGCCGACCCGGCAGTTGATGAAGAGAGCCCACTCGAGATAGAGTACGTCACTGTGAGATTCTTGAAAGACGTTGAGACTGCATTCATGGGACTTGACGGTCAAGAGCATGGCCCATTCAAAAAGGAAGACATCGCGATGATACCAACTGACAATGCACTGAATTGGTTACGCAACGGAACAGTTGCTAGAGTTGTCTTTGAAGATGAGGTTGCAAGAAGTGGAAGATGAGGAGTTAGTCAACAGACTTGAGGAAGTCATTGCATACGTGAAGTCCACACGAAGTGACATAGACAACCAGTCCGAGAAGCTTCAAGTCGCTCTATCTGGAATCCTTCGCCTGACAGGCAACACTGACACGATGCTATCAAATCTCCAAGGGAATCCTGAAGAGCTTGGCGCATACCTGATCAAGCTCAGTACGGAATTATCAGACTCTTTCAAGAAACATATGAACCACCTGTCTAGGTCGCTTGTCGAGATTCGCGAACTGGTTTCAAAACCTTAGTACAGAAACCGCTAAGTGTGAGTTGTATCCGATTCAATGTATGTCCTCATACACAAAATGGGCAACAGTTGCTGTCGGCGTAGTATGTGCAGTCATTGCCCTTCTCAGCGCCACACTTTATCCGGTGAATACTTGGGGAATACTCGAAGTGATTGCTTACGAGGGGGTTCTACTCCTCCTCATCTATGGCATACTTAGACTAGTATATGCACGAGGCCTTGTGAGGTAACTTGCTGAAACCTTTAATATGGGGCCGCTTTGCTCACCATCTGGCGATTCCACAAAATCATACGGTGAGAAACCAATGGCTGAAACTGAAGATAAGGCAGAACCCCCAGCTATCCTGATTGATCCGATTGACATGTCAAAGCTTGACAGTGAGTTTCGACACGAAATCAGTAGCATGCCAAACGGCGAGGAACTGTCAGCATGCTTTGCGTGTTCGACATGTACCGCCGCTTGCCCTATTGCCAATGTCTGGAAGTACAAACCACATCAGCTCATTCGAATGATTCTCCTAGGCATGAGAGAAGAAGTCCTCTCCTCTGAAGAAATCTGGCTGTGTCTGACTTGTTTCCAGTGTCAAGAGCGATGTCCACAGAAAGTCCGTGTCACGGACATCTTGTTCGACTGCAAGAATCTTGCAGCCGAGGAGGATAAGATACCTCCCAATGTTGCCGCACTAGGAAAACAGCTTGTCGAAACCGGTCAGCTCTATACAGTCACTGCTGATTGGGAACGCGAAGACATGGATCTTGAACCCGAAGTACCTGGGCTTGACGTTGAACCCATAAAGAAGATTCTCAAAGGCACTCGGACTGGAAGAATCTCTTCGGGAGGGAGTGAGTGAAGATGCCTACATATAATCTGTACATGGGATGCAGTGTTCCTGCGAACTACCCCAACTATGAGGCAGCCATGACCCGTGTCGCCAATGCCTTTGGCATTCAGCTCGACTATCTAGAAGGAGTCGCTTGTTGTGGGAGTCCGAACCTTCGAGCCATTGATCATTTCGGTTGGTTAGTAGTGAACGCCAGAACCCTGGCGATTGCAGATAAGACTGGAAATGACACCATTACTCCATGCAACGGTTGCTTCGGTTCGCTCAAGGATGTTTATCACATACTGGTGCATGATGCAGACTCGAGAGAGGCCGTAAACAAGGAACTGAAGAAAGAAGGCCTTGAGTTCAAAGGTCTGTCCAAGCCTCGACATTTTGTAGAAGTCCTGTACACTGATGTGGGCATGGAAGAAATCAAGAAGAAGATAACAACTCCCCTTGATGGTGTGGGAATCTCAATACACTACGGTTGTCACATACTGCGCCCTGCTGATGTAACAGAATTCAAACCTGAGATTCTTGATGAACTGCTTCGAGTCACCGGTGCAACAGTCGTAGAGTATCCTCTATGGAAGCAGTGCTGTGGAGCCACTGTACTACCGGTCAATGAAGCTCTCGGAATCAGATTGGCGCGAGATAAGCTGAAGTCCATGAAGGAGGCTGGAGCTGAGTTTGCTACTGTAGTGTGCCCCGCCTGTGCGAATCAGCTCGATCTTCAACAGCTAGACCTCAAGAAGTCCTATGGCGAGGATTACAATCTTCCCATCCTCTTCCTTCCACAGATCCTCGGGTTAGCTATGGGCCTGAGTGAAGAGGAAGTTGGCCTCAGCATGAACAGAGTTCCGGCAGGCCCGATTCTCAGTCATCTCCGCGGTTAGGGTGAACACGAGAATGGCAGGCCCTGTATTGATTATTGGCGCAGGGGTTGCAGGGATGACTGCAGCCGTTGAACTGGCCGATTCGGGTGTAGAGGTTATCTTAGTGGATAGGCTCTCAACTATTGGCGGAAATGCCCTGAACCTCTACAAGGCGTTTCCTACAGACGATTGCTTCTATTGTTTTGAAGGAAATCGATGGCGACCTGGAATTCGCAAGTGCTTCTACAGAAGTGCGATGATTGATCAACCCAACATTGACCTGAAGACCAACTGTGAGGTGGGTGACATCAAGGGTCCCCCAGGCAAATTCACTGTTACACTTGAACGTGGGCCGATGTATATTGATCCGAAGAAGTGTACAATGTGCGGTTTCTGTATGAACCATTCAGAGGCCTTCCGTTTGCTCTCCCCACAGAGTCAGCCTCAAGCAGTGGTCTTCGACCCATCCAAGATGGATGAGGGGGCCAAGAAGGCAGAGTCCGAATGTCCCACGAAAGCAATCAATCTGAAAGCAGAACCCACCACTGAAAGAGTCCAGGTTTCTGACATCATTGTGGCGACCGGTTTTCATGAGATGCAACCAGTGGATGTGGATGAGTATGGTTATGGTACACATCCGAATATAATCACCCAGCTGGAACTAGCTGCCATCCTTGATCCAAATGGAAGGTCACACGGCAAGCTTGTGAGACCCTCTGACGGAGCGCCGGTAACGCGGGTTATGATGGTACAGTGTGTTGGAAGTCGAGATGAGAACTACTACTCGTATTGTTCAAAGATTTGCTGTGTCTTTGCTCTCAAACACGCCAATATCATAACACAAGAACGAGATCCCGCTCATGTGAGCGTGGTCTACATGGACATTCGAACCTATGATAGACATGAGAAGTACTATCGTCAATCCCGTGCCTCTGGTGTCGAATTCATCCGCGGCCGGGTCACCAAGGTAACACCACAGAAGGACGGAACGCTTGAGATTGTGATTTATGACTCACTCCTGGACAAGTATCTGAAGACGGTAGTCGATCTCTTTGTGTTGTCTTCCGCTCTAGAACCTTCCGAGGGTAGTAACATGATAATCACGAAGCTGGGTCTGAGAAACGCCAGTGGATTTGTAGCCCCAATTGAAGAGACCTCGGAACGAGAGGTAGAGGTCGGGAGCCGTGTATATGCTTGTGGCGCTGCCCTTGGCCCTGCCGAAGTTCCTGAGAGTGTTACACAGGCGAGAGCGGTGGTCTCTCGGATTCTTCAAGCGAGGAGGGCGAGTTGAATATGAGTAATGACAAGTCTGCTGTTCTCCTCTGTACGTGTGGTAATCAGTTGAATCTGGACTTCAAAGGACTGGCAAAGGCTTCTTCGAAAATGGCTTTTGCTGCCGAAGTAATCACTCACGACCTTGTTTGTCAGGATGAAGGCTTGGCTGAGATCGAGAAACTGGTTGACGCTCATGATGGAAGAGTTGTCATTGCTGCGTGTACAAGCCAGAAGACTAAGCCTAGAATTGACCAGTACTTGCAGACAAGAGGAAAGGACGGGTCGAGGATTCAGTACGTGAATATTCGTGAGCACTGTGCATGGGTACACGACCATACTGATGAAGCGACACAGAAGGCCATCGACATGATCAGAGGGACCCTTGCTCGCTCTGCTGCTTCCAATCAGCTGGTTTCAGAAACAAAAGAAGTGTCCTCTCATGTGACTGTCATAGGTGGTGGAATATCAGGCATCGAATCCGCACTCAACCTATCGAACCTCGGCTATTCTGTGACGCTATTTGAGATTGAGAAGAACTTGGGCGGTCACGTTCTCAGTCTTCCCATTGTTGCTCCCACTGGTCGAAGTGGAAAGGACATCTTGAGTGGCAGACTGGAGGCCATTGAAAACGACAAGAACATCACAGTCCTATGTGACACGAAGGTAAAGTATGTGGAGGGCGAGATGGGTGATTTCACAGTCCACTATGTGGCTGGGACCTCGGATGAAGAGGAAACCCTCTCAACGTCGGCGGTTGTTCTAGCTATGGGTTTCAAAGAATTCAAACCCACAATGATGCCAGAATATCGGTACGGAAAGAATCCCAATGTACTAACACAGTTTGAGCTATCTGAGATGCTCTCTGCTGGAAGTCTTCTACGTCCCTCAGATGGTGGTCCCGTACGAGAAGTAGTCATGATTCAATGTGTGGGAAGCCGATCCGAGGACTTCAAGCGAGACTGCAGCAAGTTGTGTTGCACCTTTGCTATTGACAACTCTATTGAGATACTGAAACACGCTCCGGAAGCAAAAGTCCACATTGTGTATATGGACATCCGGGTGCCCTTTGAGCATGAGATGGTGTATGCAGAATCGCGAAAGAAGGGGGTTGACTACATTCGCGGCCGTGTGAGCATGGTATGGGAAGAGAAGGACAAGACGCTCGTTCGCATCTATGACTCACTTCTAGACAAGTTCTTGGATGTGAATGCAGATCTAATAGTCCTATCCGCTGCAATTCTTCCTCCTGACGGCTTGAATACATTATCAAAAACTCTGGGATACGCCATGGAAAATGATGGTCACATCAAGGAGCTATACGGAAAACTCCGGCCGAACGAAACACGCAGACGTGGCGTTGTTGCAGTTGGCTCAGTTACTCATCCACAGTTCGTCAACGAGTCAATAACTGATGCTCAAGCTGCAGCACTTGTCCTTCATAACGAACTTCAAGGCGGAATGATTGAGCGAGTGGCACGTGGAGCTGTCCTGAATGTAGATGAGTGCGTGGGTTGCAGCCTGTGTGCACAACAATGCCCTCGTGGCGTACCTTTGATGGTTGAGCAGAAGAATGAGTCCGAAGAGGAATCTGATGACGACAAGATCCTCTTCAAGGCTTCAATTGATACACTCAACTGTCACGCGTGTGGAGTATGCCAGAGCCTATGTCCTACTGGCGCCACTGAACTCAATTTCCTATCAAACAACCAATTATGGGCAGAAATCGAAGCCATTCTTCAGGATGCGGGCCCGGATTATCCAATCACACTATGCTTCTACTGTGAAGAGTGTGCTGTTTCCACGATCGACATAGTTGGAACTCAAAGGCTGAAGTATCCCGCGAGTACTCGTTTCATTCCTCTGCCATGTGCAGGGCGAGTCAGTATCCTCGACATTCTGAAGGCCTTTGAGAATGGTGCGAGCACCGTGATGGTGGCAGCCTGTGAAACTGGTCGATGTCACGTTGGTGGGACTGGGAACGAGATGGCTCAGGTTCAAGTTGATGTTGCTCACGATATTCTAGATGCAATAGGATGGAAGGGTGACAGGGTGAAGATGTTCCGCATGTTCAGTGCAGAACCAGAGCGATTCACACGAGCTGTTGAAGAGATGACAAATCGTGCCAAGACCTTTGGGCCCACACCAGTCCACAAGGGTACTGCAGGAAAATGGATGGAGGGCGGCAAATGAGTGACGAAGTCGTGACAAAGGAGCTTCCTCCCAAGCGCCGCAGGATGATGGACATGATCCTCGCACTAGGGGGATTGAAAGAGGAACAGACAATTCCACCGGATAAGGTAGATGAGGAGATTGCTCACCTGAAATCCAGCCTCTCTTCGTTGATGGAGAATATATTGGCTTTTCCAGATGAGTACTTCACTCAATTCCTAAAGACTGCGGAACGAATCAACTTCACAGTCGAAATAGGTGAGAAGCGAGTCCTCGAAGACGCTGCGGAGACCATAGAGAAGGCAGTCAGTCAGAGTGACATCTCTGGATTGAATGAAACTCTTCGAATCCTCAAGACTGCCGCGAAGGAGAAGGAATCCCAAGATGAGACACTCGCTGCTCTCACAGAAACAGTCCAACAAATCGCATCAAGTCTTGTTGACGACCCAGAACTTGCTCTCAGTCAACTCCAAGAGCTGGGTGTCAAGACACGGTACGGAAGCCCACCTTGCCATGTCGCCTGCCCCGCCGGAATCCATGGGCAGACCTTTGTGAATCTCATACGCGATGGCAGATTTGAGGAAGGTCTCGAGCACATGAGAAGTGTGTATCCCTTCTCCGGAACCCTTGGAAGGGTGTGTGGAGCTCCTTGTGAAACTAAATGCCAAAGAGGTCGCATCGACCAACCAGTCAGCATACGTAATCTTCATCGATTCTTGGGAGATATTGAGATATCAAGAGGTCCATTCAAGGTCGAAGTGCCGAAACTCGACAAAGACAAGAAAGTGGCTGTTGTTGGTGCAGGTCCAGCAGGCATTGCTTGTGCCTATGACCTCGTCAAGATGGGGTATCCTGTAAAGGTATTCGAAGCAAAGTCAGAAACAGGAGGCCTTCTCAGATACGGCATTCCTGAATACCGGCTTCCACGCAACATCATAGATGAGGAAATCGGATTCGTGGAGAAGCTTGGAGTGGAGATAGTAACAGGTCGTCGGATAGATGAGCCCACTAAGTTACTTGAGGAGGGATATGACGCCGTATTCCTTGCTACTGGTGCATCCTCCAGTCGAAAGCTACGAGTGGACGGTGAGGAATCGAAGCGTGTCTATCATGCGCTTGAGTTCCTAGAAGAAGTGAACCAGGGAAAGAAGTTCAATCTTGGCAAGAGGGTAGCAGTCATCGGGGGTGGGAATGCTGCAATCGATGCATCAAGGGTGTCACTTCGTTTGGGTGCCGAAGAGGTCATCATTGTATACAGACGTTCCAAGGAGGAGATGCCTGCAATCTCACATGAGATTGAGGAGGCTGAGAATGAAGGAGTGCAGATCCACATTCTATCCTCTCCCATAAAGATTCTCCAAGAAAAGGGAGTCGTGAAGGGTCTAACATGCCTGAAGATGCAGTTGGGTGAGCCTGACGAATCTGGGAGACGAAGACCTGTTCCTATCCCTGACTCCGAGTTTGATATTGAAGTCGATACAGTCATCGTTGCCATTGGTCAAGGAATCGATCCGGCTGACTACTTCGAAGGATTAGAATACTCCCGCTGGGGGACTATTGCTGCTGACGACCTCACCTACCAGACCAGTGTTACAGGTGTCTTCGCTGGAGGTGATGCCGTTTCAGGTCCTGCAACAGTGGTGAAGGCTGTAGGTTCTGGAAAGAAAGCTGCGAGGGCTATTGATCTCTTCCTCCAAGGTAAGGATCTTGCCAAAGGAGCGCTCGAGAAACCGACCATCACTGCCAGTGTGGAGATTGAGGGCGCGAAGGTTTCTGATGAACGCCGTGCACCAATGCCCATGCTGGAGATCAAAGACCGACAAGACTTCAAGGAGGTCGAACTCGGTTTTGACGAAACGACCGCACGCGCCGAGGCCAATCGATGCATCAATTGTGCCATTTCAAACATGGGTGTCAATGTCTATGGCGAAACTGTTGACCCCAACACGCTCAATGAGATGATGGCTCACTATGTTCGAGATGAAGCAGAACGAGGCGTCATTCTTGTCCTAATCCGTGAAACTGGTGCTATGACAGCAGAAACTCTAGCTGAGAAGACTGGCATTGCACAGGACAGGGTGTTCCAGCATCTCATCATGATGAAGCGCAATGAAGTTCTGATAACGGTTGGTGAAGAGGATGGCTATGTTCTATACGATGTTGTTCGAACAGCCCGCCCTATAGAAACAGCATTGCAGACTATATCCGAACTTGCACTTCAATTAGCCGGAGCCAAGAGAGAACTGACCCAAGTGACTGCGGACCTCAAACCACAAGACATGGGAAGACTTACGGGTGCACTTGAGGTATTCTCCAGAGCACGAGACAAACTTGCCACCATCGAAGTTGATGGAGCCGTCTTGGCCAGTGCGGCACTGAACAAGATTGAGGAACAGATCAAATCGGCACTGCTTCTATCTTATAGGACCCGAGCCAAGCTTCCGAGTACCCGACCAAAGGTATCAGTCGATGATCTTGCAGAGGTTGATGTACCATCGGTCTTGGAAGAATACAAGAGTCAAATGGGGTATGCTCCCCTCCTCGGTTTCGGAACTATCGAATGGCACCATGAAAAGTGTCTTGGATGCAAGTCGTGTGAGTTGTCCTGCCCGGAGGACGCAATCGAACTCAAACCCGTCATCAGGGTCCAAGAGTTCTTCAGATTTTCAAAGGACGATTTGGAGAAGCTTCCGGTCAACAAGGCAGCATTCTATGAGAGTGTGCGCGCTCTGGCCATAAGGAAGCCTGATGACAACATCGTGTTGGAAAAGGACGCTCCAGGATTTGGGTCGATAGAAATCGACCTCTGGCTCTGTGTTGCCTGCAGGACCTGCGTTCGAAGATGTCCTGGACCTGACGAGGGCGCTCTTGATCTTGAACTGAAATGGAGCCTACCCGAGGTCGTCAAACAGATCACCTCTCAATCCTCGTGATGGCTGCTACTTAGCAATTGAGATAAGGTGCGGAAGCAAATCAATACACTACAACAGACAAGAGTGATATTGATGATTGATTTCAGTTACACAAAGGAACAGGAAGAGATTCGCGACAGAGCACGGAAGTTCGCCCAGGAATACATGATTCCCCACGCGCACTACTATGACAAGACTGGTGAGTTTCCCCGACCTATCATCCAGAAGTGCTGGGAGGAGGGTCTCATGAACCTTGGCATCCCCAAAGAATACGGAGGTCCTGGACTGGGGTCAATCGAGCAATGTATTGCGGTCGAGGAGATGGCGGCAGGTTGTGCAGGCATGACAACCAGCATCTACGTCAACACTCTTGGCGCAGAGCCAATCTTGATAGCAGGAACTGATGAGCAGAAGGAGAAGTATCTTCGTCCCCTCACAGAAGAGCTGAATTTCATCAGCTTTGCCTGTTCTGAGCCTGGAATGGGCTCTGATGTGGCAGGGATTCAGACCCGCGTGAAGAAGGAAGGGTCACACTACGTCCTGAATGGCGCCAAGTTCTGGATAACCAACGCCCCGTACGCTGACACGTTCACAGTCTTCGCAACACTGGATCCCACAAAGCGTCACAAGTCACTTTGTGCCTTCATAGTTGAAGCTGATACACCTGGAGTCAAGACGGGACGTCCTGTTGAGAAGATGGGACATCGTGCATCGACCACGTCGTCAGTTGTCTTTCGTGATGCAAAGATTCCGGAGGAGAACATCTTAGGAGCCGAAGGCTCGGGCTTCGTGACAGCCATGAAGACGTTTGCCATGACACGACCATCCATTGCAGCCTTCGCCACGGGCCTTGCCAGATCTGCAATGGAGTACGCCCGTGAATATGCGAAGAAACGCAAGGCCTTCGGCCAGAAACTTGGTGAGTTTGAGGTGATACAGTTCAAACTGGCCGAGATGTTCATGAAGATTGAAGCATCCCGTATTCTTTACCTCAAGGCCGCATGGGCTGCTGACAATGGTTTCGATGCGACTCTTCCAGCTAGCGTTGCGAAGGCATTTGCCACAGACGCGGCCATGGAGGTCGCAAGTGAGGCTGTCCAGATTCATGGTGGATACGGATATATCGACCAACTACCCATTGAGAAACTGTTTCGTGATGCAAAGCTCTATCAGATATATGAGGGCACAAGCGAGGTGCAGCGCTTGATTCTTGCTCGACATGTACTTGACCGATATACACCTGCAATGCAGAAGGTACCAAAGTGGTATGACGAGAAGCCTCCCGATTTCTAGGAGCAAATCACGACTTCACATCGCTCATTAACAATCTTCTCGCCTGTCAACTAATGAAGTGGCGCTTCACTCGTCAACGTTGTTGTAACTCAACAACCACTAGGTTTAATAGGATAAACTATTGTTAACACACTTGTGCCAGAAATGAGCGACAAGAAAGAAGTGTTGAAAGAAATAATCAAGAAACTCCATGACGGAGCTGACTCCGAGGAGATCAAGAATCAGTTCAGGGAGATTCTGAAGCAGACCACTGCTGTCGAAATCTCCATGGCTGAGGAAGAGCTGATTGCCGAAGGACTTCCCAAGGAACAGATTCAGAAACTGTGCGACGTTCACCTTGCCATCTTTCGGGAGTCAATCGAACAGAAACAGCTTGATGTCCCTTCAGGTCACCCCATCTACATCCTGAAAGGAGAACACAACATTCTGCTCTCCGCTGCAGAACAACTTCGAGACCTCGTTTCTACAATCCGACCTGGGGACAAAGAGGGTTTCTCCGAGAAGGCCTCAGAGCTTCGACGCCTTGTTAAGATGTTCAAGAATTCATCGAACCACTATTTGCGAGAGGAAAACGTCCTCTTTCCATACCTTGAGAAACATGGTATCACCCAACCCCCCGCAATCATGTGGTCGGAACACGACCAGATTAGGGAGACTGAATCAGAGATCTACAGACTTGCAGGAGACTATGGTGAACAGGTTCTGGAGAATCTCGAGTCACTAAAGGAGAACACTGCAACCCTCGCAAGGCTTCTCTCTGATCACTTCTACAAGGAAACCAACGTTCTCTTTCAGACATCACTGAGAATCTTCTCGAATACCGAATGGTCGGAAATAGTATCCGGCTTTGATGAAGTGGGATACTGTCCCTTCAGCCCAGGTCTTCCCGCAAGAGCCCCGGTCACAGAAGCACCCACAAAGGCATCAGCGCCAGAAGAGGGTCTTATCGACCTCGGAGCCGGTCGCCTTCGAGTCGATGTTCTGCGGGCGGTCCTGAACACGCTCCCCATCGACATCACCTTCGTTGATGCCAACGATGAAGTAGCCTATTTCAGCGAATCTCCCGAGAGGATTTTTGTTCGATCGAGAGCAGTAGTCGGCAGAAGCGTTCAGCTTTGCCACCCGCAAAAGAGTGTCCACGTTGTCAATAGGATACTGAAGGATTTCAGAGAAGGAAAGCGGAATATGGCGGAGTTCTGGATAAATGTGGCAGGTCAGCTCATCCACATCCGTTACTTCGCGGTGAGAAGTGAAACGAATCAGTATCTTGGTTGTCTTGAGGTGAGTCAGAACATCACCGACATCAAGAAGATTGAGGGCGAAAAGCGTCTACTCGATGATGTCTGATACACGCGAGGTATGTTTAAGGACGGAGCGGTATCATGGCTCGCTCCGTCCACTATAGCGTGAGATGTATCAATATGCGATTCGTTGATGGCCTGAAACTACTCCTTACAAAGCCGTGGTACAATACTAGTTTCCTTCTCTCACTAGTAGCCACACTCCTTGCATCTACATGGATTCTGATTTATCCCACTCCACCAACCACAATTACCGATCCTCTCTGGGGAATTGGAATCTCAATTGTCGTATCCTTTCAGTACTTTATGATTGCTCTAGTTCTCTTCTCTCTTACATCTCAAGGGAGAACCTATTTCTTTGAGGGCGAAAACCAGACTCGAAATCAACTCCTTCTCAGCGCACTCTTCATCATAATCTTCATGGCGCTCGGAGGAATCTCGGCCCTCGCAGGACCTTTCATAGGAGCGGCACTCGCATTTGGGGATGCCCTCATCACTGCGTACTTCACAATCTTGCTGGGTTGGAACGTCTCCAGATATGTGTCAATGAGAGTCCAGTCCAAGAAGCCTCTTCAGTGGATATTGTTCATTACAATATTGCTCGTCGCTGTGTTATGTTTTGGTGCGGCCTACTTGTTCCTCAATCTTGGCCTCCTCCCCCTCAGTCAACAGATAGTACTACTAGTCTTTCCACTCGTAATAATCCTGCTCCCCGTAATGACGGTTGTCCTACGGTCTAGAGCTTCTGGTCTAAACCAGACACCTCTTCTGGGCATTGTCATCTTCGGATTTGGACTGTACTACACCTATCGCCTGCTGAACATATCCGACCAACAATGGGCACTCTTTGATATCTTGACGCAGACAATCATCCTGTTATATGGTCTGGCGACAACTGTGGCGAAGTTCCATGATACGATGGACTTGAAGCCCGGAACGACAGTCACTCTTGTTCTCCTCGTCATTCTGAGCCGAGTCGGATCTCAGGTGAACCGCCTCCTCGCAGCCTCTGTGGGCCTGGGTGACATAGTCAACCTGGGCACGACAAGCTTCACGCTGGTCATGTTGAGCATTCTCGGCCTTCTTGTCCCAGTCTACTGGATGTGGAGAGGAGAGAGGCGCCTCTCTGAGGAGTAGTTTCTTCTGAGAAAAGCTCTTGACCTCGAAAGGCCTTACGGGACTAGAGGTCGTATGACTATGATTGTGCGTAGACTTGAAGAAAGAGATGAGATCAAGGCACTAGATGATACACGAGTCCGCGAGATTCTCAATCCCAATCATGACGAAGGTGACCTGCTTCTAGGATATAGTCTGGCCCATGCCATCGTTGCACCCAACGCGGAGTCACTGCCACATCGTTTCAAAGAGGCGTCGGAAGTTTATTTCATCCTCAAAGGACGGGGTCTCATGCATGTCAATGACGAAACGGCCGAGATTGGAGTCGGTGACACAGTATACATCCCGCCCGGGGCCACACAATACGTTGAGAATCTGACATCGGAGACCTTGGAGTTTCTCTGCATGGTCAGCCCTCCTTGGACTCCTGACTCCGAAGAACGCGTCTAGGACTCTCGCAATACCTCGACCGATCACTCCAGTGGGCTCAAGAGAATGGGAGGACTTCATTCGGCCTCTTCAGGCGCCTGAGGCAGGTCGGTGCATGCAGCCGAAGACATTGGCCGTCCTGAAAGATTATATGGCGGTCCTTGCGAGCTGGCCAGCTGGAGGTTATCACAATTGCCCCCGAAGGACATGAACATCATCGTATTTGGCTGCATGCAGTGCATGTATGCCGCCGCTGACCTAGCCGGTACAATGAAGTTGCAGTACGATGCGAGTTCGCGGATCATCAGGATGCCGTGCACGGCGCGGCTGGACATCAACTTTATTCTCAAGGCACTGCAGGAGGGGGCTGATGGTGTGCTGGTGATAGGTTGTCATCCCGGCGACTGTGCGTACAAGACTGGGAATCTGGGGGCTGAGAGGCGGGTGCGGTTCGCGAGGAAGCTTGTCGGGCAGTTGGGGTTGAATGAAGACCGTGTGAAGATGGTCTTTGTGAGTGCGGCCGAGGGTGACAAGTTCGCCGCCGAGATCAACAAGTTCGCAGAAGAGATTCGGAAGATTGGCCCGAATCCCATTAGACTATAGTGTCTGGAATCTATGGCAGTGACGCATTGATTTCACCTAGACTCCACCCGTCCTTCACTCGCTGTGCAATGATAACGCCTCTCGGAGAGAGGGAGTATGCCTCAAATCTTCCTCTTTTCGGAATGAGGAATCCCTCGGAGGCAAGTTGACGCATTCGTTTCTTTAGTTTGCCGACTGGAAAACGGTTTCGATATTCTTTGGGAGTGCAGATTTTGAGGATTCTCTCAACGTTGCCATGAAACCGACCTATTCTTGACTCATCGTACATGCAGACGATGAGCACTAGATCGATTTGCTTCAGCATAATACCCGCACCACACATCTGCTTATAAAGACTATGGTACAATAATGGAAAGGTGGGAAACAATAAGGTATAATAGGGTAGAAAACATGTACATATGTACAGTAGTAATGCATACACCAATACTATCAAAGATATCTGTATGTAATCCTCCAGTATCTAGAACCCAATCATTACAATTCAACATTGAAACTTAGGAAGAAGGAAAATGAACAAACCCCGCCGAACAACATTTGAAGTGGCCCTCCGCCGAATCCTGCAAACAGTGAGAAAAGAATCACCCATGACTATCAAGGCAATAGCGGATATCTCGAAGGTGGATTCAAGAACAGCAAATAGAGTGCTAGAATTCTTGATCCAGTCCCAAGACCATTTTGCTAAGACGGAGGTGAAGATCCTTGAAGGGAAGTGGGGTAAGGTCATCTGGAAGAGGGACAGGATAGACAAGGCGAAGCTACCTGAACGAGTTCGCGAATGGTACATAGAAGCGCGATTCTTCAGCGAGAAGTCCCAACAGGATTTGACTCTGGAACGAGTACAAGACATGTTCATTGACACAAAGAGAACCCCCGTCGAAGAAGTAGTACGGAGAATCTACATCACACTCGAGATTGAAGATGACATAACAGTTGCCGAACTCGCCAGAAGAACAAAGACAAACCGCAGAACGATAGACCGTGCATTGAATCTAATCATTGAAAACCAAGACCAGATTGCCACGGGAATAATCACCAAGAAGGATCTAGTGATTTGGAGGCCACGTCCGAGTATGCACGACCTTGATGAAACATCCATGATGCGCCTATTGAAGATGTGGTACTTCTCTGATGTGAACAACAGCACGCCTAATGATAAGGAAAGAGAATTACTGCTGTCAGCCTCGTAGAACCTCTTTCCCCTTCTTTGTTCAAGGAAAACACTCAACGCGGCACTACAGTCCAGCAACATCACGTTGCCGCCGAGATCAACAAGTTCGCAGAAGAGATCCGGAAGATTGGGCCTAATCCCATTAGACTATAGTGTTTGGGGATTATGGCAGTGACGCATTGATCTCACTTGGACTCCGCTCGTCTTTCACTCGCTGTGCAACAATGACACCTCTTGTCCCGTCGGAGGACTTTGCGTGGGGCAATCGGATTGGTTTCTGGAAAGACTCCCCAATTGGATAAGGTTGACCTGAAGACAGGGGAGATCTGCAAGACAGACTTTACAATTACATGAATTGGATTCTATCAACTCTCGTACTCTCCGGTGTAGATCCCTACCACAACAGACTTAACTATAGTTTCCAACTCTGTGATGATTCAAGTGATCATCACTCCGATTATAGTTTCATTCAGAGAGGGCCTGGAAGCAGCTCTAGTCCTAGCAGTCATGTTGACATATTTGCGAAAGACGAATCGAACAGATCTTACAAAGTATGTCACCCTAGGAGCGAGCATCGCAGTCGGGGTGAGCATAGCGACTGCCATGATCATGAATGTTGTCTGGGGAACTGTAAGTGGCCCAGTACTCGGTCTGTTTGAGGGCATCGTAGTATTGATTGCTGCTGTCCTCCTAACCACGATGATCTTCTGGATGTGGAACGCAGGTGACCGCATCTCCTCCGCAATAGAGGACTCCATGAAGACAAAACAGGCTGTTGCTGGGGGAGCCGGGCTCGCTGTTCTGAGCTTCACACTCGTCTTACGAGAAGGAGTCGAGCTTGTGTTGTTCAGCATGGCCCTGGTCATTCAGGATGGCGCCGTTGTCTACATCGGCCTCTTGATCGGCTTAGTTCTTGCAGCAGTCCTAGGCTTCGCAGTCTATCACGGCTCCATGAGAGTCAGTCTTGGAGCCCTCTTCAAGTGGACGTCAGTCTTTCTAATCCTCTTCGCAGCCGGGATGATAGCCTACGGAATCCACGAACTACAAGAGACTGGTCTACTCCTGATTGGTCCCTCTGAGCTCTGGAATATCAATCCTCCAATACTTCCTGACGGAAGCTACCCGTTACTACATGAGAACGGGGCCATTGGAGGAATCCTGAAGACGCTCTTTGGTTACAATGGGAATCCGTCAGCTTTGGAGATGGCAGGATATGCCGGTTACTTGATAGTGGTAGGTGTGTACTACTACATCAAATACCATCGCTCTACCGAAACTGTCCCGACCTCCAGTGGTACACCAGATGGTCTTGTGCAGTGAATGTCTTGTTTATTAAGACACCAGACAGTATTCGAGTTTGAACCAGAAAGACAAAACCCAGGTAGGAGCCACAAGAAGATGACTAAGAGCCCCAAGCAGAGGACAACTCTGAAAGACAGAGTCAGACGAGCATTGAAGAAGAATGATCGTTGTCTCACAGCCTTTGATGAACTCGAGAAGGATGTTGAGACTCAGACTCTATTGGAAGACAGTAACAGGATGGCAATTGATAGAATGGGATATTCCGACCACGGTCACATCCACGCACTGATCGTCACATTGAACGGTATCAAGCTCATACGAGAGCTGGCCACAGGGGTCACACCCACCGTCGTCAAGGAGGAGCTGGGAGATGAGAAGGATGCAGAACTCATCGTGCTCTTGGGATGCTATCTCCACGACATCGGGATGGTTACGGGTCGCGCGAATCATGACGAGTTCTCAGTTGTGTTTGCCAAACCGATTCTGGAACGTATTCTAGCAAAGGTGTATCCCAACGATTTGAAGAAACAGATTCACATACGAAGCGACGTCCTACATGCCATCTACTGCCATGACAAGGCAGCACGACCGATGACTGTCGAGGCCGGAATTGTGGGAGTTGCGGATGCCCTTGACATGACAAAGGGAAGAGCAAGAATCCCCTTTGAGGCCGGCAGCGTCAACATTCATTCTGCCAGCGCAATGGCCATTGAGAATGTACGGATTCGTAAGGGTGATACAAAGACTGTCCGGATTGACGTGACCATGAATAACGCATCCGGTATCTTTCAGATCCAGGAGCTTCTCGAACAGAAGATTCGAAATGCTACATCATTGATTGATCACATTGAACTCTATGCAATAATGTCGCCCAAGTCAAATCAGATTCTTGAAGAGCAACTACGTATCCTCTAGGATTGGTGAGTATATTCTGGCGGATTCTAGACAAAACCTACCGAGTTCGCACACAGCATCGAATATATATGCACGATTCCGAACATCTCATACGTACGAGTTGAGGTTGGATATCTTATGACGCTCGACCCCATTGATGACCTCATCATCTCTGAACTCCAAAAAGACGGCAGAATGTCGTATAGTGAGATTGCAGAAAAGGTTGGACGCACAGAGGTCACAATCCGGCGTCGAGTGAAGAAGCTGATGGATCAGGAATACATCAAGAAGTTCACAGTCGTGCTGGACCCCATGAAGATAGGAAAGAAGATCCGTGCAATTATCCGTGCAAAGACTGTGATGAAAGAGGCGGTCTCAATCTCTAAGAAGCTCAGACAGTTCAGTGAGGTTGAAGAAGCCTATTTCCTCGACGGGGCGTGCGGTCTCATGATGGTGGTCACAGTAGATGATCTCAGTCACTTGAAGAAGTTCCTCGAAGAACGCCTGGGCGGTGTTCCTGGCGTGGCTGATGCAGAAACCTGTATTGTCCTCGAGGCCATCAAGTCCCCCCATGATGACATCTCAGATGAGTGAATGTCTTGCACTACACACTCTATCTCCCTCAGCGCACCATCGATGTCCTTCACAAGCACGCTGAAGAATCTCTTCCGTCTGAGAGCGTAGGTCTGATGTTCGGAAAGATCACTGGGTCGGATGTGTATGTCAAGAGAATGGAACTTCTCGACAACACCGCAGAATCATCCCGTACATCCTTTGCCGTCGACCCGGAGATACAGTACAGACTGTATGTCGAGGCCGAAGAGAGAGGTGAATCATTGGTATGCATCTTTCACTCTCATCCCGCACCACCATTCCCTTCGTCTTCTGATATTCGCAACATGAATCTGAATAGTGTGGTGTGGTTGATTGCGTCGAAGAAATCGGGGACTTGGACAAGCAAAGCCTTCATTCTCTCAGATGGCGCTCCCAACGAAGTCACGATTGTCGAAGACTTCTGATTGTTCCAGAGGTCTTGAGTGGCTCAAATGAGACTGTCCGACCATCGATGGACGCAATCAGTGCTGATGCAGCGATTACACGGTGAAGTGAAGGTTCTGCACACTGCAGGATTCCAGTCTGAGTTGTCTCGTCAAACTCGACCATGTACAGCTTGGAATCTGCCGCTTCAATCTCACCATAGATGGACAACAGACTCTTCCAGATATCCTCCAAGACTGACTTGGTGCCAGCACACCCCTTCCGAGAATGTATCTTGAAGCGGAAGTATCTCTTTCGAGTTCTTCTCATCACTCCTCTCCTCCCTGCACTATCTCGACTCCCTCCGCAACGAACGAGGATCTGAGTTTGGTGAGATTCCTCTCAATCATAGAACGTGGCACTTGATCCACGATCCTTGACATGTCGTCAAACTCAACACCCAGAAGTGTACCAATACACTTCACTGCCATGGGCGACCTGAGTTCCAGCGGTCTGCGGGCACCGCTTGTCAATACGACCTGCATGTTGGCCTCACGAGCAATCGCAACATTCTCACGGAAGATTTTCAGGAGTCGTGATCTGGCAAGTCCTGAGCTATGCAGAAGGGCTGAGAACCGAACCTCAAGGAGTGTACCTCCCTTCGCAGCAAGTCTTGCCGTAGTTCTTCTAAGTCTGGTGTCGGTATGCTGGTCGACAGTGATCATGTCGATTCGTGTGTCTCCCGCGGCCCAATTGGCCATCTCTACGTTTCGTGTGAGCCTTACGGAGAGGATTGCATTCTGTCGTCGCACCCTCTCCGTCAGCCTCTTTGCAGATGGGAGTCTCTTTGCGCTCACCTGAGTTCTTCGAAGAAGGAGAAAGTCATCATTAACTCTCTGGAATGGGACGCTCAATATGCTGTTCGGGACACCTATTACTCTCAAACCAATCTCTTGGGCAAACTTGACAAAAGTGTCAATGTCTTCAGGGGCACCAATGTTCACTCCGAGGTCTACAGTCAATCCTCTTTCCTCCCTGCTGATTGAAGAATATTGGATATCAAACTCAGAGCCATCGCTCGCTCACATCTCGGATACTCTTTGAACCTGACTCGTACTGCAATCACGTCTGGGTCTCTGGCAATCCGCAGGTCTTCTAAGAACGCAGCCTGCTTATCAATTCTGAGAAACAATGTGCATCGATCATCAAGGCGCTTGTCAAGACTGTTTCTGAGGGACTCCCTATCCGAGTCAGGGAGGCGCTCAATCATGTATTGCAGGGTCGATTCACATGACTTCTTCCTCGTGAGAATACTCTCTACAATGAGAATCCGGTCCCCCGAGTGCCCCTCCCCTTCAGATATTCTCACACTCACAGAAGGTCTAAGATTCTCGGGATACACATTCAAGACTGCAGAGACTACTCTATCGGGAACCTCAGTGGCCCTGCAATATGCACGTGTCTCAATTCTTTCCACGAACAATCGAAATCCACCACTGCACACCATTCCCCATCAATGTGTATAGATATCTCTCCAAGTTCTCGTCTCCTATTCTGACTCGAATCAGAAACAGTCATATCACTTGGCAAGATTACCTCTCGCACCCAAGGAGGGTCTTACTTTCTCTGCACCACGGCCTTTCTTTCTGAGACCACGGCTTCTCTTACCAGCTGAGGTCAGACCTCTGCTCTCCCTTCCCTTGTGCGTGGGATCGCAGATCCAGTTTATGTGAGGATTGTTGTAGATGACGGGATGATTGGGATCCACAAGGATGACCTCGTGCCAGACCCACTTGTGGTCTGAGCCCACCCAATAGGAGTTGAGCACTCTCAGGTTCGGGTATTTCCTTGCTACACGTTCCTCAGCAATCCATCTTCTGGACTTCTGTGGGGTGTACTTGTTGACACCCATACTTCTGGGCTTTCGGCCCATTCTCGGTCTTGTCTTCTCTCGAGGGCCCCTCCCTGTCTTCACTCTCACAACTACATAGCCCTGTTTGGCCCTATACCCCAGTGATCGGGCTCTGCCCAACCTTGTCGGTCTCTCCAGTCTCACGAGGCTACCCTGCTTTCTCCAAACAATAAGCCTTGAACGGACTACCTCCGACCGTTCTTTCTGTTCTTCTAACCAAGTCTGATTCATGTGTCTGTATGCTGTTGGCATTCTGCATCCATCCTTTGCAGTCAATAGATTCGCTTTGTTTGTGGTTCAGCCCCGTGGGGCCACATCCCTGCGGACGTATCCGCCAATACAAAGGAATGGTGAGGCTCAGTCTGAGCCGAAGCCTCACCTTGAGCTTTTGCTTAAAGGTGTACCGCTATGCATTCCGTGCTCATTTCATCAGCTCGATGACTTTCTGCGCAGTGAGATCTCCAACGCGCACTTGAGCCTCTTTAGTGGACGATGCGAGGTGAGGTGTAGCGACCACCCTCGGGTGTTTCACAACAGTCCAATCAGTCGGTGGCTCAGACTCAAATACATCAAGTCCTGCCCCTGCTATCTGTCCCGCGTTGAGAGCCTCCACAAGGGCCTTCTCATCCACGACTCCTCCTCTTGATGTGTTCACGATGAATGCGGTGCTCTTCATTCTCTCAAACTGGCCCTTTCCGAACATTCCCCTTGTCTGAGGAAGGAGTGGGACATGAAGACTGATGTAGTCTGCCTGTTCGACTATCTCATCGAAACCTGCACGGATAGCTCCCGTCTTCTTACAGGCCTCATTGATGTCGACAACATCGTAAGCAAGGACTCTCATGTCAAAGGCCTTGGCTCGTTTAGCCACTTCCTGTCCTATCCTTCCAAAACCTACGATGCCCAGTGTCTTCTTCCACAGTTCGGTACCCTTTAGCTTCTTCTTCTCCCACCGTTCATCCTTCATCGAGCTGTCTGCCCGCGTTATGTTCCTTGCCAGTGCGAACAAGAGAGAGAAGACCATCTCCGCCACTGATACTGTGGGTGCTTCCGGAGTGTTCTGGACCTCGATACCCAACTCCTTTGCGGCCTGCAAGTCGACATTGTCAAGTCCCACACCGGCACGCACTATGAGTTTCAATCTGTCGGCCGATGTCATCACTTCCCTAGTGACTTTTGTGGCACTCCTAACGACAATGCAGTCAAAGCCCTTGATCTGTTCCTCCACCGGACCATCAGTTTCAGCGTTTCTGATTACCACATCGAGTCCTGCATCCTTCATCTTCTGGATTGCCGACTCTGCAAGTGCATCTGCTACAAGTACCCTTCCCATAGTGATGACCTTCATACGATGATGTGCCAACCGAGTTCCGTGTTCGTCTTAAATATGGCGAAGCCGTCATTTTCTTATCGTACCGTAGTGAGTGGTGCATCATGAAACGCGAGATCAATCCCACTACAGCCGTTGTTCCCTGCCCTGTCGTACTTCTAAGTGTAGGAACGGACCGCCCAAACATCATTACACTCTCTTGGGTTGCGAATGTTTGTAGCGACCCCCCGACAATCGTAGCCGGGATCCGCCCTCAGCGATACAGCTACGATCTTGTGAAACAGGCCGGGGAATTTGTCCTCAATATTCCCTCTGTAGACCAACTCGAAGCCTCAAGATTCTCCGGAACCAAGTCCGGAAGGTCTCATGACAAATTCTCCGAGTGCGGCCTCACACCTGTACCTGCGTCCAAAGTAGGGGCGATGATGATAGAAGAATGCCCTATCAACATCGAGTGTCGTACAACTCAGGTGGTCCACTTGGGTGTTCATGACCTCTTCATAGCGGAGGTCGTGAATGTACATATTGACGAAGGTCTCCTGGATGAGAATGGGAAACTGGACGCTTCGCGGACGAGGCTATTCACATATCTCCCTCTCAATGGAGAGTACTGGACCATCGAAAAACGAATGGACTAGACATATGTCACATCATGAAGCAGAATATCTTCATCTTCCTCATCAAGACCTCCTGGTGGAGTCATATACTTCACTGCAAAGTCTGAATCAGACACACTGAAGACCCAGGCTCCTCCGGGAACATGTGACATCTTGAGAAAGATGTCAAAAGTGATTCTAGGAAACTCCACAATCACTGGATCATGGCCTAATAGCATGAATAGATCTGTTGCCTCCAACGCTTCTTCCAGATTATCCAGTTTCACCAGAATCGGTATCCAGTCCACTCCATCCCATTTCAGAATTGGCGAGCTCTTCTCAGGTGGCCACTCTCCCTTCTCCACCACGAAGTACTCGCCCACATGATTTCTGTATATGGCCGGGAATCTTCCTCTCCTAGCCAGCGCTCGCCCGACTTCTTGTGCACTGTCAATGTCCGAAAACTTCTGCAAATCTTATCACCAAGTCTGATCTATCACTCTGTATTCATCCAGCCTACTTGAGAGACACATATTGCATGGTTATTGCTGAAAGATGCTCTTGAAACAGAGAAGTTGTACCAGCTCCACTTGTAGATGGGAGCTCAACATGAATGGCGTTAAGTAGTCCGAATCAGTACTATCTCTGACCTTTTGCACTCACTATCTTGATGACATCCCTGTCCTTCAAGACGTGTTTGTCAGAGATCCGCATCTTTGTTCGGGCATCAATCGCATGGATGAAGGATTCCATGAGGTCTGTGTGGATGAAACCCGCAAACTCCTTGGCTGTTGTTCCCTCGGGAACAAGAAAGGCGTCTGGAAGGACATGTCCCTCAGTATCGGTCAGAGAGTTCGCATCATGAACCGGGTACACAGTGATCATCTTGAGGTAATCAAAGACCGCCCTATTGAGGATGTTCTGCACTCCTGTGCCGCCATATTTCCTGAGAATCTCATCCTTCAGTTTATCCAGTTGAGCAATCTCGCCATCCTTCAAACTACTAGGGTTCTTAATCACAAAATCATCATCGCCAGGGACGTACTCTATGATTCCCTTTTTCTCAAGGTCTTTGAGGGCCTTTTCGGCAAGTGCACTCACGGGCACAACCAAAGTGTCCGGGAACTCCTTCTGCAGTCTCTTGAGGTTCTCTTCTGCGAAGGGCCTGTCAATCTTGTTGGCCGCAATGATGATGGGCTTTGAGGTCCGCTGAAGTATTCTGACAAACTCCCTGATCTCATCATCCGTCCACTTGTCTACGGACTCACTCTTGAGGCCCGTGTCCCGGATGGCCTTGAGGATATGAACACGTGATATCTTGAGTCCTGAGAGCTTCTCAAGGAGGAGTTCCTCCAGTTTTGCGCCTTCTGACCGTACGCGCCCAGTGATACGTCTCCAATCTTTCTTGACAATAGACAGCATCCATTCGAGAAGTTCATCCTCTAAGAACTGTACATCTTCTAATGGATCGTGACTTCCCGCCTCCACTTCCTGTCCCTCCGAGTCCAATGCTCCACTCGCATCCACGATATGAATGAGCACATCAGCCTGTCGGAGATCATCAAGAAACTGATTCCCCATCCCGCGTCCTTCATGGGCTCCAGGCACGAGTCCAGCAACATCAATGAGTTTGACAGGGATGAGCCTGATACCATTGATACATATGGAGTTCTGTGGGTCATCCTTGACGCCAAAGTCTTGGCATGCACACTGAGTTCTGACGTGTGTTACTCCCACATTAGCCTCGATGGTTGTGAAGGGATAGCTGCCGACCTTGAAGTCTGTCATACATGCAGCATTTGTGAAAGACGTCTTACCGCATGAAGGTTTGCCGACAATACCAACACTGAATCCCATATGCATGTTCGCTCCTTTGATGTGTAGAATCAAGTACCATACGACATGATAAAGACTTCACTCCGAGCCTGTGGTGGCATCTCCGCTTCCGATGCCTTTTTATGAATCCAGATTCAAAACAGTATTGAATCAAGATTCAAAAGAGGTAACAATAATGACCAAAGTCTGTATCACATCTTCCGGACCGACCCTAGATTCACAAGTGGATCCCCGTTTTGGCAGGTGTGCATATTTCATAATCGCAGATCCTGATACTGGCGATTTTGAAGCCATCTCAAACGAGGCGGCAATGGCATCTGGGGGTGCCGGTATAAGAGCCGCCCAGCTAGTGGCGTCACAAAACGTCGACGCAGTCATCACGGGTAGCGTCGGACCAAATGCTTATCCTGCCCTCCAGAATGCAGGTATCCGAATACTGACTGGTGCCTTCGGCACTGTCCAGTCGGCACTCGACGGCTATAGAGCCAACTCTCTGGAGGAGATTGGTACAGCCGGCCCATCTCATCTAGGAATGGGTGGTGGCATGGGCCGTGGGGTCGGTGGATACGGAACTGGCTTGGGTCTTGGCAGAGGCCGAGGTGGGCAGGGTCGCGGCATGGGTGGTGGACGGGGCTCCGGTCGTGGAAGGCATCGTGGGGGAGGAAGTCGTTGAAGCGCCGCCTCGTCATACCCACTGATGACCCTCAGGGTGTTACTGTGGCTCAACACTTTGGGAGGGCGCGGTTCTTTGCAGTCCTAGAGATTGATGATGATGGGTCAGTACTGCAGAGAGAGATTCATCCCAATACGGGTGAGCACTCTGGTGGACGAGGTCATGCACACGATAACATACTCAGTTTCAATCCCAATGTGGTCATAGTACAGGGAATGGGACCACGAGGTCTCATGAGCTTTCAGACCGCGAATGTAGCAGTCCTCAAGGCCAACTCACATCTGATTGATGACAACGTCGATGCATACCGGCACAACAGATTGGTGGAACTCACAGAGGGCTGTGCTGACGCAAGTCACACTTAGTAGAAGTCCAAGGAGACTTGCACCAGATGATTATCACAGTGGCCTCTGGAAAGGGCGGTACTGGAAAGACCACAGTCGCCGTCAACTTGGCACTATCAATCGGCAAGACACAGGTTCTGGACTGTGATGTTGAAGAACCCAATTCGCACACACTGCTGCATCCCTCCGATATCACATCAGTTATCGTCACGGCTCCCGTTCCAGTGATCGACTCTGACAAATGTACACTGTGCGGCAAGTGCGCAGAGTTCTGTCAATACAATGCCCTCTTTGTTGGAAAGAAGGGTGTCATGGTCTTCGAGAAACTGTGCCACTCCTGTGGAGGATGCGCCCTGGTCTGTCCCGAAGGTGCAATAACCGAGGAAGAGCGTCCCCTCGGTGACATTCACCGCAGCCAGATTGGCCCCATCAAACTAGTCTATGGAGAGTTGAGGATCGGTGAACCCATTGCGACAAGCGTAATTCGTGCTGTCAAGGGTTACATTGACCCGAGCGCAGTGAATGTACTTGATGCACCACCCGGAACCGCATGCCCTGTGGTGGAAACCATGAGTGACAGTGACTACCTGATTTTGGTCACCGAGCCAACCCCCTTTGGTCTCCACGATCTATCAATGACCGTCGATGTGGTACGTACCTTGGGAATTCCCTTTGGAGTGGTGATCAACAGGGCAAACATTGGTGACGACGGAGTCGAAGTCTACTGTAGAGAGAATGGCATTCCCATTCTCCTAGAGATTCCATTTGACAGGCGGATTGCAGAGCTTTACTCAAGTGGTGTTCCCTTTGTTCAAGAGATGCCAGAATGGAGAGACCGCTTTCGTGAGCTGTATGAAGAGATTAGGAGGATCGTAGATGGTAGCAGGTGAGGTAGCAGTCATTAGCGGGAAGGGAGGCACTGGGAAGACCACGATTTCCTCAGCTTTTGCCTATATCGCCAAGAGCATTGTACTGGCAGATTGCGACGTTGATGCACCGGATCTTCACATCCTCCTTCATCCCGAAATAGAACAGACAACAGACTTCATCGGATCAAAGGTTGCAGTCATAGACGAGAACCTGTGTACGATGTGTGGTATTTGTGAGGCAAAGTGCCGATTCAACGCAGCACACCCTCCGAGAATAGATCCCATCGCCTGTGAAGGATGTGGTGTTTGTGAATTTGTCTGTCCAGCGCGGGCCATAGAAATGGTTGATCACAAATCAGGCCATGTATTCAGGTCAAGAACATTTGCTGGTCCGATGGTACACGCAAAGCTGATTCCGGGAGAAGGAAACTCGGGGAAGCTTGTGACGGAAGTCCGAAAACTTGCGTCAACGATAGCGAAAGAGAATGAGGCACCTATCGTCCTAATTGATGGATCTCCCGGAATCGGTTGCTCTGTCATAGCGACAGTGACGGGGATCAGGATTGGGGTAATCGTCACCGAACCAACGCTCTCCGGCATACATGATATGGAACGTGTGTTGAAGCTCCTCGACCAATTCCGTGTCAGACCCATGGTCATCATCAACAAACACGACTTGAACCCAGAGAACACTGAGCATATTGAGGCCTTTTGCAGAAACAAAGGGATTGAGATTCTTGGAAAGATCTCCTTTGACAGAATCATGACAGAGTCCATGGTCGCTGCGAAGACCCTTCCGGAGTATGCACCTGACCATCCGCTCACTCGCCTCCTACAAGATATGTGGGCACGAGTTGAAGAGGTCTTGGCTGAAGTGCGAACCGAACACTAGAAACGACAGATTACACTCTTGGTTAAAAAATGTAATAAGAGGGACATGCCACTCCGGTGATGATGAATACTCATGCATCGCAGGAGAAAGGGTAGCCGTGGAAGGTTTCCTGTCCAACCTAGAATCTCTGGAACTCCCATGGCTCGGAGAATGATTCCCGAACCAGCTGATCTCGATAAAGCGCCTCTCAGGATGGACTTGGCAGAGATGGAGGCACTTAGACTTGTGGATATCGAGGGACTATATCAGGAGCAAGCAGGTGTTGCTATGGGGGTCTCTCGCGGTACTGTATGGCGTCTTCTCACGAGTGCAAGGGAGAAGATTGCTCGGTCGATCATGGAGGGTCGCATTCTCATCATAGGTTTCAACGAGAATGAGTGACCAGTGCCACATTGGCCATCTGTTAAGTAGATTGGGTCGACCGATTTAACTATCCTCTCCTTCCACTGGACCCATTCTATTGTCCAGATATTACTAACAGTTTAGAGTGGGGCAGAGAGGGTCTGGATGGGCCACAGCAGCATTGTAACACCCAATGGTGGCTTATATAGAGAATCTGGAATAGATGTACTCGGAGCGGATGACGATTCAACTAGGTGTGACAACAAGGATTGAACCGATGCCGGACTACGTGCTCAGACGACCTGCCATTCCGCGTTGGTGGGATCCTGTATCACGACCTCATGTGGCAATCATAGTTCGAGACCCGGTGACAAAGACCGAGATTCGCTACTTCCTCTCCAGTAGGGGTACTCCCTGTTCCAATGGACGTACAACTCTAGACGTTTCTGATATTGATGCTCTTCCAGAGGGAACTCTGATTGAGGTGCGGTTCAATGCTACTAGGGCCAACCTCTACAGACTAGAAATGGTGGGTAATGTACCGTGTTGGAGATGGTTGGCCAGAAGCCAAGGACTGACCGACTTTGAAACAGAGTCGATATCTTGGAGCATTCAAGATGATGATGAGATTTTGGAACCGGATCCTGTGGTCGCCGGTTAGTGAAACGTCAGACCTGAAAAGAATGTGGTAGCGGGTGTAGGATTTTTAGGCCCGGACTTGGAGTCCAAAATCCGGTGAACCTACGATCTCGGGGTGACCCATGCGGGAACACAAAGCGTTGACGCCTTATGAGCCCCGCGGGATAGGCCTGGCTTCCCCAACCCGCTATGTAGAATGAAAACGGTGCTGCGGAGTTTTAAAGTTATTCGTACAGCTTCGAGCAGAGCAGCATTCTTCCCACGACTTGTCTATCAGTCTTTATGCCTAACAGTTAGTGGGACCACTGGGCATCACCGAGTCCTTTGGGAGTGAGTTGCGAAATGATTGCGGAGAACAGAGTGGGAACACATCTGAGAAGGCGAAACAACAATCTAGCAGGTTATGCCATCGTCTGTTTCATAAGCGGAGGACCGCTGATACAGATGCCTCTCTTGATGACTCCCTTCATGTTGATGACACCGGGAGCCAATATCGGTGTCTTCTTGATGATGCTGTCATTTGGGGTGATCGTCATAATGGCTGGAATAATACTTCCTAATCTCTTGGTTCAACAGCGACATCTAGACCGCGAATCTCATTGGACTATAAATGGTTCACTTCTTCCACACTTGCTTGGCGAGGCCGCACACCATGATTGTTGAAGTTTCACTTCTCATTGCCATCTACTCCGTGTGGATTCTTATTCTAGTCAACGTGATGGTTTCGAGTGAGGAAGTATCTCTCACCATTGCCACACTCCCATTTATCATCACATTTCCCCTCGCCATGATTCTTGCAGCCTCACTCGAGTCGATTTTCCCCGGAATCTTCCTTGCAGATATCATGCTGACAATGATAGTTGGCATACTATTGTTTGTAAGATGGATAATGGCGATAGCTGGTGAGTAGGCCACTCTACCACAAACAGCATCGCATCACTCTATTAAGCTACTTGCCTTTGCGCTTGAACTCGGTGTATCCGCACCGGCCGCATGCAAACCTGTCAAAATGCTCGGCCATGTATGTGCCCTTTTCACATCGCGGGCAGGCTCTCTTTGCTGGCGTAACCTTCCCTGACTTGTCTACCTTGTACATAGTGTGTGCCTTTGGCATCTCTACTCACCCTCACCTTTCTTCTCTTCGTGACGCTTGATGATATGATCGTGTTCCACCCGTTTCATCTGCTCAGGACTTGAGTAGACCCTTGCCAATCCCTTGGTCACACCGGCCCCGAACTTCGTATCTAGATTTCTGATGACGACAGCCGCTGCATCGGCATCGAACTGGGCAACAATCTTGGCCCGGATGTCTGCTCTACTAGGAGTCCTCTCACCTTGGTGGTCCACTCTGAACTCAATCTCCCTTCTTGCGAGCAACTTGTTCTCTCTCTCGTTCAGGATCTCTATCTTCAATACCATCACTCACTCTAGTCAGACCACGTCAGGGGTGGTTCAGCCTTTCGACTTGGGGTTGTCTAATAAAGCTTTCACCACAGACAAAGCCGCATGCGCTCTAGCGCACTTTCAGGGCATACTTGCCCGGTCTCTCGATATTGAGACGCGCTGCTATGTACGAAGTATCGCGAGGGTCCTCTCCCCTTTTCCGGCCCGGAAGGATGACCACAATACCAGTGTATGATGTACTCAGGTTCGTGCTCTTGCAGTTTGGACACATACTCTCTGTGGTGAGATAGTGACAGGCTCGACAAGCTTTCATCTTTGCGATGGCATTTCCCTCCTGGACTACTTCTTCTCCTTCTTCTTGCCCTCTCCACGGGCCGCACGAACGTCGTCCTCAATCCAAGAGTGATCCGGCCCAATCTTGCCGAGGAATGGTTGTCTCATTGTGAGACCGAGTTTCCCGGATCTGTTCCCTGACTCAAAGCTGATTGATGTCACTCGTGCGCGAACCATGTCCCCTTCGGCGAGAGTCCTCCCAGTTTCCTTACCAAGGAGCGCACCCGTACCCGCCTGTGTGATGTAGTCATCGCAGATTTGACTCACATGGCAGAGTCCATCGAGTGGTCCCATTCTGATGAAAGCGCCAAAGTCCATCAGTTCCACAACCGTGCCCTCGACAACCTCTCCCCGAACGGGCTTAAAGACCAGTACTCTGTAGGTGACAGAGTGGTATGTTGCGCCGTCTCCCGGAATCAAGCGTCCCTGACCGATATCATCAATTCCGATGACAGCAATCATAAGACCCACATCTCTGTCGAGCACATTCTCATGTTGTTTGCGCAAATGAATCATGGCAGCCTCCTCAATCGGTGTGCCAAATTGCGTGGGGGGAATTCTCACAACATCTTTCACAGTAACAATGCTATACAACTGATTGCGCTCCTTGCCTGACAGGATAATTATCTCAGAACAATCAGGACTCAGGGACACGTCCTGGGGTCTGAACCCGACGGCTCAGCGAGGGTTCGCTTTGCAATCCATAAAAACGTTGTGACAGGTCTCAAATCACAGAACCAAGAAGATCCAATCGTTTCTTTGATCTCAGAAAGAGAACAGGTATCTTCTCCTGCGAGGCTCTTGTCCGAAGGTCCTTGTCGTTTGTTGCGAGAATCCCCCTCACAGAACGTGCATAGTCCAGCAACTGATCATCTACCGGCACACCTGTTCGGGCATAGTCGACAATAGAACACCTCTCGACCAGACCCAAGGCGACTCTGAACTTCGATGCCTCTGAACCCCTCGAATCAGAGAGCTTTCGCTCCAGCTCCCGTACAACAGAGGAGAGAACAATAAAGACAACACTCCTCTCTAGAATACGCTCAGTTTCTGAGAAAATGTCCACACCAAACTGGGCTGGCACCGTGAGGAAGTTGGTATCCAACACCACAGTCAGGGGCAATCTCAGACCTCTGCATACCCAATGAGGCGCCACTTGTTCTCTACGCGTCGGCCAATAGCTATCCTTTGACCCTTCTCCGCCACGACCGGTCTCTTTAGGCTGAGTTCAATCTCATCCCCATGAAGTCTGGTTATTATCCCGACTGTGGGTGCAGTACCGACAACCAGCATCATTGGTTCATTGAGCCGAAGGTTCTCTACCTCCCTCTCACTCTCCATTCCCACAACACGCTTCATGAGGATGGGTTTGATCATGATCTTGTCCAAGGCCCTCGGTAGTTTTCCTGACCTTCCTACGACATTCCCGACCAGTCTGTCTGCTCGCGTGGATGCAGGATCAAGTCCAGTCCCCACCCCAATCAACCCTCCAGGATATGCCTCTTGGAGAGAGTTGCCACTTCCGGACAGAAGACTCACAATCTTTGCCTTGATTGGAACAAATCCCTTGTCAGTCCTAGAACCTGGTGATATCTCTATGTCGTCGCCAACCTTGAGCTTTCCCTGAACAATGGAGCCTCCCACGACTCCTCCTGCAATCCTATCAGGCAGGGTTCCTGGTCTGTTGATGTCAAACGAACGGGCCACGAACATCTTGGGCGATGCCTCCTCATCCCTATCCGGTGTGGGAATCACTTCCTCTATGTATTGAATGAGTAGGTCGGTGTTTGCTCCAAAGACCGCAGAGACCGGAATGATGGGAGCATTCTCCGCTATAGTGCCCTTCACAAAGTCCTTGATTTGTTGGTAGTGCTTCTTTGCATCCTCTTGTGAAACGAGCTCGATCTTGTTCTGCACGATTATTATCTTCTCGACTCCTACTATCTCCAGTGCGTGAAGATGTTCAGCTGTCTGAGGCATGGGGCAGGGCTCATCGGCAGCTATCACAAGGATTGCCCCGTCCAACAGGCTTGCTCCACTCAGACATGTGGCCATCAGTGACTCGTGACCCGGGCTGTCGACAAAAGATATCTCTCGAAGAGTTTCCAAAGGGCTTCCACACTTACTGCACTTGCCATCGGGAGAGAGGTGAGATGTTGTGTACGCCTGTGGTTCGGGGCACTTTGTACATTTGAGCAGAGTTGTGGCCGCATACCCCAGACGAATGGATATACCCCTCTTTATCTCATCAGAGTGACGGTCGGTCCACTCGCCAGTCAGATACGACACCAGCGTAGTCTTGCCATGGTCAACATGGCCAAGTGTCCCGATATTGATCTCGGATTGTCCTTTGTATTTCCCAGTCACCTAGTTGTCACTTCCATCTGAGAGTTGTTTGAGTCATTATCAGATTCTTTCTGTTGCACATAAGAAGTATATGGTTCACACCTGTCCACGTGTATCGAGGTATGGTGCCTATGCGGTCTTCATGACCAGTTCTTCCAGAGGAGTGCTCCCCTTCTCTTCGATACGCATATTGACCTGCGAGATATCTTTGCTCAACTCTCTGCCCCGAACCATCTTCCGCTTGGCCATTCCCTTTCTCTTACCTCTGAATCCGGGTGGTCCGTGAATGAGAATGCGCTTCTTGCCGCTACCATGAACGTCTGGTCTTACCGGGAAACCTGACGAATCACTACCGCCCGTGATCTTCAGCTTGTATCCCGGAAGACCAAGTGCGTCGCCCTCTATGACTTCCCCCACTGTCTTTCCCACCAGGCTGTTGGTCTTTGTATCATCTAGTTCGTACTGGATGGCCTTTCCAGTTTCGGGATCTGATATTACAAGTTTGAACGGCAATTGTGCATTCGCCTACCTAGACTTGATGGGTGCGCCCTCTGAGGACGCTGAGCGTTAGCCTGAATGGGTCACTTTATGAGGATTGTGGTCGGGCCGAAGCCCCTCTCAATCATTCTACCTATGACATAAGCATTATAACTCTCAAGAATCGCTGAATTCGCGTCTGAGGCACTGCTATGGACCCCGCAATGACACTTGGTATCATTGGAATCATCTGGCTCATCGTCTACTTTATCGGTCAGGCCATAGGGACAGAGAAGCTCCAGAATCGAGGTTTCGATATCAGCTTCCCATTTTTCTTTATGTATCGTACCGAACGACTAAATGCGTGGCTCACTAGATGGGGGAAGCGGTTCCCACGGATCTTCTTCAACTTGGGCGTTGTAATCGGATTCCTCGGAATGGCCTTCTCGTTCTGGATATTCGGTGAGAACCTCATCAAGTTCTTCGTCCAACCTGAAACAGCAGGAGGCGTTGTTCCAATCATTCCGGGAATCACTATCTCTGGCCTTCCCCTCGTGTATATGGTCATCGCCCTGACTGTGACACTTCTTGTCCATGAATTCGCGCACGGATTCGCCGCATCTCGAGATGATATAACAATCAAGAGTTCTGGCCTGCTTGCCTTCTTTGTGTTGGGCGGAGCTTTTGTCGAACCTGACAAAGATGCCTTTGAGAAGAAGGCCACTCCTCAGGCCCGGATGCGTATGCTGGCCGCCGGGTCTTTTTCGAATATGATCTGGGCGTTTGTCTTTGTATTAATACTTCTCAACTTCACGGCAATGATGTCTGTTGCCTACAACCCTCCCAGTGGTGCCTACATCTACCAGCTCGGTGAAGGTTCTCCTGCAGCATCCTCTCTCGAAGTTGGAGATGTCATAATCGGTCTGAATGACACGACGATATCGAACTGGACCGCGCTCAGTCAGTTCATGGCAGATGCCCCGGCGGGAGCGAGTCTGACCATCCATACTCTCGATGGTTCAGTCAATATCACATTGGCATCAAGCGAACTCAATGCTTCAAGAGGGTACATCGGTGTCTACGGGACTGATTACTGGGAGCCAAAACCTGGCTGGGACCTTCTGTTCACACCTATGTTCGTCTTTCATATGTACCAGATTGTCTTCTGGTGTTACCTGATCAACATCTCTCTGGCTCTATTCAATCTACTACCGATTCCTGTACTTGATGGTGACAAGATGTTGCTCAATGCACTCAGGCTCAAGATCTCTGATGAGAAGAAGATCATGTACATCATGTGGCCCATTCGCATTGTGGCCATTCTGATTGTCGTCCTGAGCATAGTCTTCAGTCTGCTCTTGGGTAAGGGTCTCTTCTAGACTGTGGCCCTGTCTTTGGGGACCTAAAAAGGCGCCAGTCAGACGATTCCACGACATACCATGATGACTAATCAGATTGGAACCATGAATGATCTACGAGAAAAGGCACGAAAGGCCCTCTCAGACTACTTGGTCATGTTCGTTCCTAGTCCTTGGAAGGATCCTCTGGACAAACTCAGGATAATGCTTCAGTCTCCCGGAGTCATTGACTGGGAGGCTCTCAAGGGGCACTCTCTTATCTACTTCGATGAGAAGAGGTTGCCGGAAGACAGAGTGGAGTGCCTTGCTCGGATCGAGAGAATGTGCGACTCGTTCAAGGACATCTATACTGCAATCTCCCCGGCCGACTGGTATCGGACAGTGGAGGACATAATCCAGGCGGCAAACTTCCGTACCGCAAAGCTCGCACTTCAAATCAGAACCACAAAGATTGTCGAGGACCTCAAGAAGCGAGAACCAGACGCTGCAAAGACGAAGAGCTGACATGTCCAGAGTGTGTACCTGAATATCTTTAACTTCAGGACTATCAATGGGGCTGCTGGAGTCCCGCGGATGTCATCCGAGTGTTCGAAGTGTGGCAAGAAGGCTGTGTATCTTCGAAGGTATACGGCTGAGAAACTATGTGAGAGCTGTCTAGTTGATACCACCATAGACCGAGTCAGACGTGCAATCAACAGACACCAGATGCTGAAAGAGGATGATCGGATTGCCGTGGCCATCTCAGGTGGAAAGGACAGCGCAGTCTTGCTTCACATTCTCCAACAGATTGAGGAGCGATTTCCAGAGTCAGAGATTGTCCCTGTGACAATAGATGAAGGAATCCATGGATACCGTGACCAAGCTCTCGAGTCCGCTAGGAATCTCTCAACGTCCTTGGGCCTTGACCTTCAGGTCTTCTCCTTCAAAGACCTCTTTGGTCACACTCTTGACAGTATTATAGCATCACGCGAGGGCATATCCCTCGGAGCTTGTTCATACTGCGGTGTATTTCGCAGAAGAGCACTGAACGTGGCTGCCGAACGTCTGGGAGCTGATGTCATAGCGACTGGTCACAACATGGATGATGAAGCACAGACAGTACTGATGAATGTACTACGAGGTGATAGTAGTCGTCTTGCCCGCACGAATGTGAAACGAAACCGGTCCATCGAGGGATTGGTCCCCAGAGTCAAGCCAATCATGGTCCTCTCAGAGCGGGACATTGTGGCATACTCCCATGTGCTTGACTTGCCCTATCACGATGTACCGTGCCCGTATGCAACAGAGGCCTACAGAAATGATGTGCGCCACTTTTTGAATGAGATGGAACACAAGAGACCGGGCACCCTCATAACCCTCCTCCGTTCCGGCGAGGCAATCTCGGATGCCTTCCAGAAGATCTCAACGGGAGGCACGATGGGATACTGTGAGCGATGCGGCTCTCCGTCACCATCCAAGGTGTGCAAAGTCTGTGAGCTTCTTGATAAGATGGAGAACTGACATCAATGGCCAAGAAACCTGAAACGCTGTCAGAAACCAGACACGTGAGGTATGATTCTCCTCACTGGAAGGTCCTGAGCAAGTACCGAAGCCGAGCCCTTGACATCATGTCAAGTCTCGAATCACACGGCCTGACCGCTCATGTCTACGGTTCAGTCGCCAGAGGGGATGTTTCAAAGACCTCTGACATTGATCTGATCATTCTTCAACCGGTTTCAAGTTTCAGACTTGAGATAGCTTTGGAAGGCGTGCTCAGAAGAGAATTGGTCCAAGCCACACCCTCCACGGTTCTCAAGGGCCACATATATCTCCCCGACGACATCGTCGTCACCTTCCCTTTGTTCAAGTTCCGTCCCCGTGAGGAGGACTTCTATCATTGGGGTGGCCTTCTTGACATTCAAGGAGTCAGGAACGAACTGAGAGTGCTGGGGGTCGACAAACGCTTGATATTCATCGAACCCACAGAGTGGGGCCACATCGAAAGTGGTGTCATTGGCCGCGAGCATGATGTAGCAAGAAGGCTCGGAGTAAGTCCGGACATAGCCCATGAGAGAGTTAGAGTCCTCACAAGGCGTGACACAGTGGGAAGGACTGGAGTATATCTCTCACGACCACTTCGTGATGACGAGAGTTTTGAAGAAGTGGCCAAGAGTCTTCGTGATCACGATCCTGCCCTTAGGCGGACAATCGAACGGCGTCTGGGGAGGCAATCATGAATGCCCCGTGAGATCAAACCCATTGAAGGCGAATCCCTCCTATTGGGGAAGTTACCCAAGGGGTGCAGGCTTTGCTCCAAGGGCGCCAAGGTCGTTCTCTTCATCACGGGTTTGTGTGACAGTTCGTGTTACTATTGTCCTCTCTCTGCAGAGAAGACTGGACAAGACAAGATGTTCGCAGATGAGATGCCTGTACACGAACCTGAAGACATTCTTGAAGAAACAGAATCCATCAGAGGTGAAGGGGCTGGAATAAGCGGTGGGGACCCCTTATGTGCTCTTGATAGGACCACTGACAGCATCCGTCTACTGAAATCGCGCTTTGGTCCGGACTTTCACATCCACCTGTATACCAGCAAGACCGATGTTGAGACTGACACGCTCAGGGCTCTGCAGGAGAGTGGTCTTGATGAGATACGGTTCCATCCACAGGGGTCTGATTGGTCCGGGATCAAGAGGGCACTATCTCTCGGTCTGACCGTGGGTATTGAAGTACCCGCCATTCCCGGAGGCACAGAATCACTGAAGGAGGTGGCAGCCCGGGCTGAAGACATCGGCGTGTCCTTCCTGAACATCAACGAACTCGAGGCCAGCGAGACCAACTTTGAACAATTGACCACCATGGGAATGCGCCTGAAGGATATGGAGAGTTCTAGTATTGAGGGTAGTGAAGAGACGGCGAGAGAGGTCCTGGAGTGGGCGGCCTCTAACCTGTCCAATCTGACACTCCATTTCTGTTCTGCTCGATACAAGGATTCTATCCAATTGAGGAGAAGGCTTGAACGACGACTCGAAGAAACAATTCGAGAGTTCGAGGAACGCGATGAGTCTGATCCCCTTGTGGTCTTGGGGGTGATACGTGGCAAGACTGGCTCTCCGCTCACTACCCATCATCTTGAACATCTCTTCACATTACTCAGGCACCAACTTGGTGTGCCCGCAGATCTCATCAACAAGGATGAGAATCATGCCAGAATCGAGATGGCGCCATGGATTCTTGAGGACATTCATGAGACCGTACGTGACCTTGTCGAGTTTGACGACGCTCTTGACATAGGGATTGCTTACGAGTATCCTACCTTTGATCGTCTACAGACCCTATTCGAGCCACTATGACTGGTCAATACGGTATCTAAGAATCGCAGCCAATCCTCCTAGGCGGTCGAGTTGGTCCCCCGCAGGATGCTCAGTAGACACTATGTGAAACCGTCCGCGTGCGCGCTCAGTGCCTCTGATCAGTGAGTCCATCTTATGACGCTCTTTCTCGCTGCCCTCCCGCAGCCTCTTATCAGTCACCAAGAGGTCTTCGACAGCCCCATATTGTACTGCCCTTGCCACCTCAGCATCACCGTACGTCCCCAGTCCATCATCTTTCGAGATGTGCTCGATTAGGCTCTCAACGAGCTGAGTTTCCTTCTCCACCTTCAACTCGGTTACTGCTTTGGATATGACTCCACGGAAGAGAATCTCTTTTGCTCCGGGGATACCTATAGAATTCGTGCTCTCGACGATTACAGATGGGAGGTTCTTGATGCGAGCATTGTTCAGGAATTCCCTGAAGTGGTCCTTCACGAACCCTGGGCCCGCAATGACAATCAACCCAATCTGATGTTGCTCCAACTGTGATTTAACAGCGAGAAGAACATCCGCGAAAAAGTCCTTCATGGTTGAGTCGTACGACTTCTGGCTCCCTCGCTTTCGCGAGATATTAGACCTGATTGACACTGTCTCTCGAATTCCAAAATCTGCAGCCAAGAACAGCTCTGCAGAGCCATCCTCAATCGTGACAACAAGGGCCATCGGGCGAATCTTGTCCTTTGTCGCCTCTTTCAGCCGATCCAGAACGAACTTTGGCCAATGCTCTTTGATAATGGTGAGAGTGTCCCCAGTTTCTATGTTTATCGTGTGGTATGACCCAATGTTTACGAGATCACTGGGGCCCTCCAGTATCTGACCCTTTATTCGAATCCTATTAGAGAAGGTGTGAAAGGAAACCTCCTCCACTCGCAGCTTGAGCACCATGGTCTTTCGAACGCTCTCTTGCTTTCGACTGTCATCATCGCCGATGCGCACCCGTCTAGTCGTTCTTGAGATGACAATGTCATTTGCTGCCACGGTGTTGTAGAGATGCCAGAGGTCATCCAGTGTCTCAATCTTGAGTACTATGACACCATCTTTGAGCGCTCTCTTGAGAATCTTCAATTTCCATCCCCTGCAACGACCGACCTCAGAAGTAATAGTCTTTGCTTATCGAACTCTCCGAAAGCTCGTATCTGGGATGCATCTCCATCCCCATATCGATACCCCTCCCAAGGACCTCTGCGCGTTTGACATGGTCGGGGAGGACAACCTCTGCCCCCTCTTGTACTGCTATGTCCCCTGCAATTCGAACGAAACCTCCCAACTCTCTCAACCGCAGAGTGAGAGCATCTCGCTTTCCATCAAACTGCTGCGCCATAGATTCGGCAAGTGACAGGACCTCTTCAACTGCTTCTACGGTTAGATGGGGAATCCTCCCGTCCTCATCCACGGTCTGTGCGATGAACTGCACTATTCCGCCCACATTGTCCTCATTCTTCTCCATCCACGAAGAGAGCATGATCTCGTACCCATACCCACGAATCCTCGATCTTAGAGGTGGTAGAATGCTCGGAAGGTTCTCTACATTACAGGAGGCAAAGAGAATGAAGTCGCAAGGGACTCCATCAACACGAACCGCAGCTCCTGAACTCAATGGATTGTGGCCCGAGATTGCGAACTCTCGGTCCTGCATGGCTGTGAGCAGGTGGTTTTGGTACTGTCCCAAAGCGGCAATCTCGTCGATGTAGAGGATTCCTTCATGTGCCTCATGGATTGCACCTGGAATCACACGCATGTGTGCGGCTCGCCCCAGCGACTCTGCACTCCCATACGGATCATGCTTGACATCGCCCAAGAGTTCAACAGAGCTTGTTCCACTCACCCTAACGAACCTACTCGAAGTCCGAGAAACAAGAACACGGTCTGCGTATCTCGCCCCCACGCTTGGCTCGTCCAAGATGCTCTGGTTCTCAGTTGGCTGCCTCGTGACTGCGATCTGTCCCTCTGCCACTCTCTGGTAAGTGATCCGGTACGTCTTCCCATTCATCTCTCGCAGGTCTGTGACATAGTTCAGAGCTGGTTCAGGTACGGCGTCGAGCGCCCTGAAGAGCCCATAGTACGCATCCTCTCCAGACCAGTCATACCGCTTCAATCCTCCACAATCAGAGCACTTCATATGTTGTGGCAATGAAATGGCGCCGCACTGTGGGCACCGATAACCCATCTTTACACCAATTCCAAAAGGAAGCCTATCCGGCGTGAAGTATACAGTGTCCAGATCATCATGACTCTCAGGGTCAGTGTCATCATCCTGCAACCTAACGACAATTACCTGCGGTCTGTCCGGCTGCTGCGGATTATGTCTGAGCCTGATCTCCTCTTGCGGGGGTTGGAGTAGGGTGAAGGCCGCCTTGGCTAGCATTGACTTTCCAATTCCTGGAACTCCACATAACAAAACATGTCTTCGCTGGTTGACTGCGGATTGAATCAGTGAAACTGCATGGGGTTGACCTATTATTCTCTGAAATGGATCTGATGGCACATTCACCTGTGCTGTGGTTTCAAGTCCATCCAGTATCGACATCACAATGGGTGGCCTCTTCTCACTGCGCGTGACAGAATCATGGGTGAATGAGATAATTGTGAGTATTACTGGAATCTATGAAGAGAAAGAGGGAGGTCGAAGCCAGGTCGGCTTCAACCAGCTTGCAGCATCGTCGTCTTACTGATACTCAATTGTCAGATTTGTGAGGAGTTTGATACACGAGCCGACCAGACAATTACCTATCGGGCAGTTGCTGTGGGCCACATCAAAGAGCCTCCTCAATCTCTTCTCGCTCACACCTTCCGGTACCACAACCTTTGTGTCAATGCTGATCGCGGTGAATCTACTCGCACCGGTGTCATCATCTGTCTCGTAGTCTCCGGTAATTGATGAACTTAGGCTAATCATCGGGATTCTCGCTTTCTCAAGCGCAATCTCAAACACGAGGTTGACACAGGCTCCTATAGAGGCAAGAAACAGGTGGTGCGGACTTGTCGACCCCGGTTGCTCTCCGAGCATTGGTGGTGGACACACTGTTGTGCTCTGGTGTCCCCCCAACGTTATTGAGTGAATCTTGGAACTCGAGGTATTCTGAAGTTGTGCATGAAATGTTGAGTTTGACATGGCGTATCACTCCGTTGTTGAAGGTCTGAATGGACAACATGCGTTCTGCATGAAATCCGACCTGTTTCCGGGCCGGCATCTATCAATTATTAAGCGATGTGGAATGGCCACAAGGAAAAGAGAACAAAGATATGGTTGAAGGGTGTAGCGTGTCAACCATATCATAATCTATTGTGTCACATTGTCAAAGGTTGCGATGGTCATCCTGCGTGGTCTATGTTCAATATCTGCCACAGCGGCACCGATGAGGACCTCAGTCTTCTTCTTGTCCGCAATGTCGACGAGTCTCTGTGTGACGACCCCATCGAAGACGACTGCAGGGATCTCATCCTGTGCTTCCATCGTCTTTGCCAATTCAGCAACACCACACTCGACTGCGACCTTCTTGTCCTTGTCAAAGAGCAAGGCCCGAAAGCTCTCTCTTATCTCAGCAATCTTCTCGACATAGGCACTGTCCACTGAGATGGATCTCTGTCGTGGCTCCCTACGGGTCGGGCGTCGTTGTTCGCGCACAGGTTTCTCACGCCGTTCCCTCGGTGGTTTCCTCGCTGATGTACGCTTCTTCCCAGTGCTCCCTCTCTTATCCTTGACCAAAGCCAGTGCTTGATCTGCTGGAATCTGGGCTTGAAGAGCCTTGGTAATCTCACGGCGGGTGAGGTCCTCCACCTCTCTCCCCTCTGGAGCTCTGGCAATATAGTCCACCTTGGCAACCTGCATGAGTTCTCGTAGGATGAGGTCACCGCCTCTGTCGCCGTCGAGGAAGGCAGTCACCTTCTTTCCCCTCTTCTTTGTGAGTTCGACAATTGACTTGGGTACATGAGTCCCCTCAACAGCGACCGTATTTGTTATGCCGCACTTGATGAGATTGATAACATCGGCGCGTCCTTCGACAATGATGATGTCTTTGCTCTTGGTCAGGTCTGGACCGGCAGGAAGTGCATCAGGACCATACTTGGTCACGTTCACCTTCTTACCCTTGGTGACAGCACTGGTAATCTCATCAGTCCCTGGTGAGATATCCTCTTCCCACCCCTTCAAGATACTGATAGCTCTGCTGACCACCTTACGTCTCTTGGCTCCCCTGATGTCTTCCAGTTTCTCCAGTTTTACTTTTGCAGTACACGGGCCTACTCGGTCGACAGTCTCCAACGCTGCCGCAAGAATTGCCGTTGCAGTCTTGTCCAAAGACACGGGGATTACCACCTCGCCCGTGCTGCTGCCCCCATCTGTCCGAATTGCTATCTGAATTCGACCGATCCTTCCGGTACGCTGAAGTTCACGAAGGTCCAAATCCTCACCAAGCAACCCCTCTGTTTGACCAAAGACTGCTCCAACCACATCAGGCTTGTCGACAACACCGTCTATCTCAATTCTTGCCCTGATGACGTATTTTGCAGTACTCTGATCGAAGTCGGTTCCTATTCTAATACACGTCTCCTATATTCTTCTGCCACGTGCCCTTGTAACAAAGGTTCTGCGAACCGGCCTGCGACTTCTCATAGACTGAGCCAATGACTCAACCTATGACTTGTGATAATCAACCTAGTTTTACCCCAATCTATGCTCAAGGCACTTCCATGATGAATGATGATTGTGATGATCCTGTGATTGATAACAGTCCGAAGACTGGCGCTGGGCTTTCTCACCGCCTCCTCTGTTGATTACGAGTCGGGGGAACACGCGGCGCATGTGATTTGATTACATGATGATTTGCAGAACACGAGTGAATCCAGTTCAGTCGTGTTATACACTTCAGAGCTCCCTCCTGAGCGTATTTGAAGCTGTCGCTAACACCATGAAATGTCCAAACGGTTCTCTATTCCGCGCCAAGTGAAAATGTTGATAACCTCTGGTTCATTTCCAATCCTCTGCCTGTCAAGCATCAGCGAACCACAACGGACTCGCGCGATGAGGGACGATTGTCCCTTCAGATGACAAGTGGGTCACCCTGGTTTCGTACATTGACAGGCAGGCCAGTGTCAGACCGCCCTGACGCGAGACAACTCAACAGAGCTGGATGCATTTCCTGCTGTGACGTTGGGAGTTAGTGTGTGGGGCCACAGGCATTGGCCACCTCTCTAAGTTTCGGTGCTCTCGCCAGGTCTGAGGATACGAACTTCTGTCCTTGGGCTGTACTCCGAAACAAGTTGCTTGAACTCTCCAGGATCTGCCTCTATGACTGGAAATGTGTCATAGTGCATTGGAATCGCATACTTCGGTCTCAGAAGATTCGTTGCCATTGCGGCCTGCTTGCAGTCCATGATATAGTAGTTACCGATGGGCAACAATGCCACATCAGGACTGTACAACTCTCCCAACAGGCTCATCGTGGAGAAAATCCCGGTGTCTCCTGCATGGTAGAAGGAACCACTGGGAAAGCGTACAACGAACCCTGTTGGGGCTCCCTTGCCGCAGGAATGCACTGCTTGAGTGAGCGTGACCATCACACCATCGATGTCTACACTTCCGCCAATATTCAGAGTATGTACCCTCTCAAGTCCCTCTGCCTTGGCCTCGAGCGCTAACTCATTTATCGCCACGAAGTAGGCCCCAGTCCCTTTACAGATCTGGACGGCCTCAGCATATCCATGGTCTCCATGGTCATGAGTCACTAGCACTATGTCGGCGTTCTTCACATCAGACACCTTGATTGGTGATGTGGGTCCGTTCAGCCAAGGATCCACGAATAGTGTCTTTCCATCAGATTCGACCTTGAAGGCTGAATGTCCGAGAAATGTGAATTTCATGGTTTATTCTCCCAGACCTGTAAGTATGTCATGCAACACTTCTATCTTTCGACAAAGGGAGCAATCTGAAGCTTAAAATCACTGGTCCCTCCCGGACCATCAAGGGACTCCTCATGGTCATCAAACCACACCCGGACTTCATGAAGGCCGGCAGAATCGCGGGCAGAGTATTGAGTACTGTTACTAAGGAGATACGGCCAGGAGTAAAGGTCCTCAAGATATGCACGATGGCCGAAGAGAGTCTCATGAGACTTGGCGCGTCAGGACTGGCTTTTCCATGTAACATCTCCATCGATAACGAGGCTGCGCACTATACGAGTCCACATGGTGATACCAGAGTGTTTCCAGACAAGGGCCTAGTCAAGATAGATCTCGGTGCACATGTGAACGGATACATCTCTGACACTGCATTAACGGTGGACTTGGATGGCTCATACGAGAAGTATCTTGCGGCCGCACGAAACGCCCTTGAAGACGCCATTGCAGCAGTAAGACCGGGGGTGAAACTAGGGGATGTCGGTCGAACCATTGAGCGGAGAATCAAATCCTATGGCCTCAGACCAGTGCATCAGCTCACCGGCCACCAACTGAAGCAGTGGTCTCTTCACGCAGGAAAGAACGTACCCAATGTGGGGGCACGGGGTCTGCCGAGCATGAATCTGGGTGAGACCTTTGCCATCGAGCCCTTTGCCACCAATGGGAACGGTACTGTGAGGAATGGTGCCCACTCCTACATCTTCTCTAATGTCATGAAAAACAAGAAAAAAATCGATCGTGATGCACTAAGAGTGCGAAATCACGCTCGACATGTCTTTGGTACCCTTCCTTGGGCATCGCGATGGTTGCATGGCAAGATCAAGGGAATCAATGTAGATGCTGCAATACACAACCTGCAACGAGTCGGAGCGATTCGTGGATATCCTGTCTTGCTTGAAGGAAAGGATGGGATTGTTTCACAGTTTGAACATAGCATCTTTGTGGGCGAAGACGGTGCCATAGTGTCGACACGACGAGACGATGAACTTCTCTAGCGTTCATGGAACGGCTTAAGAGTCGATATGCACAGCACAAGACTTGGTGTGACGCCGTGGTGACTAGTCCCAATCCTTCAGCGGTCAAAGCTGGGAAGATTGCAGCCAAGGTGCTATCAGAGATCAGTGGCATGGTCGAACCAGGTGTACGAATAATCAAACTGTGTTCAACGGCAGAACGCAGAATCCGCGAGTTGGGGGGTGTACCTGCCTTCCCCTTCAATGTGTCAATAAATCACATAGCCGCACACAGCACATCTCCAAGAGGCGACCGAAGTGAGGTTCCCGAGTTTGGTGTTGTTAAGCTTGACATAGGTGTACATATCGACGGGTGGATTGCTGACACTGCACTGACAGTTGACATCGATGGTACACTTGAGGGACTAGTGGCTGCACCAGAGGATGCACTGAATGAAGCCATTGCCATGTTCAGACCCGGTGTCTCTCTGGGAGAGATCGGTAAGGTCATTGAGAGAGTCATCAAGGACTACGGTCTGAGACCCATATCCAATCTCATGGGGCACAGCATGAAGAGAAATCGCCTCCACGCGGGAAGGAAGGTACCGAATACGAAGGCGCGAGGATATCCCATAATTGAGGTGGGTGAGTACTATGCCATTGAGCCTTACGCCACAAGCGGCACCGGCACAGTCGTCGACAGCGAGTATGTCTACATTTTCGGTAACACTGGCCTGGACGAGGAGATTGAAGGAACCACTGAGAAACTTCGCAGGTACTTGAGACGTCAGTACGGTCCCTTCCCATTTGCTTCACGTTGGATTGGTACAACTAACAAACAGATCGATGTTGTTGAAGAACTAAGAGAACTGCTCAAGGCACGAGCGATTATCGGCTATCCGATGCAGATTGAGAAGAAGGCCCGTCCAATCAGTCAGTCTGAGCATACCGTGTTTGTGACCGAAGAGGGGCCTGTTGTACTCACAAAGCGCGACTAGATCTTGTCCTTCTCATCAGGTTCTTCTCTGACAATGTAGACTCCCTGAATCGTCATAGACTCTCCACATTTGGGACAGGTCTTGTCGACGGGTTTGAGAATGTAGTCTCCCTTCTCAAAGTCCCTTATCTCCTTGAAGTCACAACCATTACACCTAATCTCTGTGACTGTCGGAGGTGGTGGTTTCCTCTCCTTCCGACCTCCAGAGGCCATTAGTGTCAATCCAAAGGCCATCACAAACATACCAAGAATCGACCACAAGAGTGCCAGTGCATCCGTGCTTCCCATGCTCGTGAAGAGGATGATTGAACCAACACCTGCCATGACAGCGCCCAGTACTCTTACTACAATATTCGCCATTCTTCAATCACCTCAGAGACCTATCCCGATGGTATTTCCGATTCCTGCGAGAATCACACCATCCCCTGGCTTGGTCCGCTTCATCAGGGCTTCTTTGATACGACTGATGACTTCGGGGACTGCGTCGAGTATCTTCTTGTCCATGATGCCCACTGCCACCTCCTCGTTCTCCTTGACAACAATGGCCTCTATACCCAGCCCGTGTTCCTGCGCTGTTACCTCGATGGCATGTTTCTCAGGTCCTGGGTCTCCAATGGCCGCCCCCGTGCCTTCTGCAACTCTTCCGAGGTCTTCGCCCTCAAGTTTGAGGGCGGCATCCACAGTAATGATTCTGGAGATCCCGTCTGGATACTTCTCAACAAGATTCTTCACAGCCAGTCCGGGCTTGCCTACAGTACCCCCTGGGCCGGTGGCTCTGAGTGCGTACACTGTTCTTCCCTCGACTTCAACAGTGTAGTATCCAACCTCTCGAGCTATCTCGTGAGTGTAGCTCTCTGCTGTTGCTCCATACTCCCTTGCGAATCTGGTCACAACGAGTGGGCCGATGCTGTCACCAATAGGTTTTCCTGCAGCGAAGGCTTCCAACGCATCAAAATAGGCCTTGGCGAGCATCAGGAGGTCCGGCAGCTGCATATGGACCTGCATGATCATCAACTGACTGCCCGTCTTCTTTCCCAACAGGTAATAATGGCGGACAACACGATAGACCTGGCTCAGAACCTGTGTCACCTCAAGGGTGTTCTCAAGATTCTGGTCCACCCCACTCTGTGACTCTGGAGCCAGATCAGCGATGAACTCCTCAAAGCGGTCCCGTCTCTCATCAAGAAGGTGATCAAGACGTTTCAGTATCCCTGCTGGGTCCAAGTCCACAGGCATGATTGTGAAGTAGTCCATCCAACGGTCCAGATCCTTGGCTATCTCCTCCTCGGAGCGTCCGTACTCTTTGAAGGCCTCAATACTCTTCTGTCTGGCTTCGACCCACATCCGTTTTAGCTCGAGAAGACCGGACTCAATCTGTTTGAGGTATTGCCACATCTGGAACTTGGCACCATAGAGACTGAACAACATGATGAATGCGAAGAACGCAATGTTGATGATCCAACTGAATTCGCTTGTGTCGCCTAGCTGCATCCTATATCATCTCAGACTTTCTCCAGTTGTCTTTTAATCACTTCTATCTCTACATTAAACACCGGAGAATAGAGAAGGAAAAAGTGGCAGCTTTGTCGCTTGTCACGCGCTCGCGCAGCGCACACTTCGACAAACGTCTGAGGGCTTGACTTCTGAGTTCGGCCGAGTTCAGGTAGACCCCTCAGACTATGGCCGCCATCGAGAGGGTCGAGAGGGGTGTTTGGTTTTAAAGATTATCATCGGGCAAGGCAAGTCCTAGATTGGATTATGCTCCCAAGAAATCAGAAAAATGGTGGGGCGAGAGGGATTTGAACCCCCGATCGACGAGTTACGCCGATTGACGACGGTCAAGTTGACCCCGTCCATTACAGGCGCAAAATGCACCTAGATCTGGAGCCCGTCGCCATGCCGGACTAGGCCACCGCCCCGGGAGCCGGTCATCATGACTGGCGAAACCGAGAATTGCTGTATACGATATGAAGCTTTCGTATCCGAGAGTGTAATAAGCGACCATAGCGAGGGCACGACCATGAGTATGCGTTCCGCTCTTCATGGCACTGCGGGTATAGATGAAGCCGGGCGAGGACCAATGATTGGCCCAATGATAGTATGCGGACTTCGTTTTGACTCAGACCCTCATGAGGTCCTGAACGCACTGGGAGTTCGAGACTCAAAACAGCTCTCATCCAAGCGACGAGAGTCAATCTTCAGTGCCATTCTGAGTGCATGTTCCAAGAGTGAAGTCCGCACCATCACAGCCCGAGTGATAGATGCAGAACGAGAGAGAGGTACGAGTCTGAACGAGATTGAACTGAGAGAGTTTGTGCACATCACTCAGGCACTGCGACCCTCTGTAGTCTACGTCGATGCAGCAGATGTGAAGGCAGACCGTTTCGGCGAACGCATTCTTCAGAGGAGTGGTCTGGCCGAAGAGGGCCTCCGTGTGATTTCAGAGCATCGCGCAGACCTGACGTACCCCATCGTGTCTGCAGCATCGGTTGTTGCCAAGGTGACCCGAGATTGGATTATTGAAGAATATCACGCCGAGTTTGGCGACTTCGGTTCCGGGTATCCGTCTGACCCAAAGACGGTGTCTTTTGTAAAGAGTCTGATTGTTGAAGGGAACAAGATGCCATCGATTGTGCGCAGGAGTTGGGAGTCTGTGAAACGTCTTGTGCGAGACTATCAAACGGAGCAGACACGCCTGGACTCCTTCTAGACCTGCTCTGAGCGCTCAGCAATGATCTTCTTGAGTTCTTGAGGTTTCTCGATGCTCTCCAACTCAAGCTGACGAATGACGGGAAGACTGGCCACGTTCTCTCTCACCTCACCCTCCTCCACTATGATCACGGTATCCGACTCGGCAATCTCTGAAACACTCTTCAAGATGCTCATCCTCTTTCTCAGTGCCCAGCTCTTAATGGAGCCGACTCCCGATATCAGGGGAGGCCCCTTCTCTTTTGCAGCCACGTGGAACGGAGCTCTATCCGTCCAAAGAACCTTCATTCCGAGGCGTTCAAAGAATCGGTTGACTCTCTGCTCGAGTTCGCGATCAAATGAGTCCGGTCCTGGTTCACCCTGTCTTGACCACTCACTCTCTATTCTTGCTCTGAAACCTTCAATCTCTGAATCTTGAGGGGGACTTGTGAGGAGGTCGATTGGAATCATCAGATCGGTCTCAAGCACACGTTCGAGACGTTGAGCAAGTCTCTCAGCCACTTCTGTGCTGGCCTCTATCTCATTGTTCTCATAGGCGAGGATTGCCCTGGCCGACACCTGGACACATCTTGCCAGCTCTTCCGATGACAGGTTCTGTTCAAGCCTCGCCTCCCGAAGTTTCCTTCCATCCAAGGCCACGTATCTGCCACCCTTCTGACTGAACTCACGTGGCATCACTTCCTCGGATATCATCCTCTGGAAGGTGGAGGGCGCAATGGTCGAAACCCCATACCGTTTGTAGACCACACCGGGATCAAGATTACCTCTCCCGGTCTTCTGGCCCACAATCAATGGGGTTGCGTTGAAGAAGTGTGCCACAAGCTGTAGGGCCATAGCGTCCTCTGCTGAGAGAGCGTTGATATTGGTGAGTATCTTCACCAAGATTAGCTTCTCATCTCTTCGGGCGACCAGATCAAAGCAACTGGGCCTCACATCGCACTCATCAGACAGGCTAAACCCAGAGGCCTCTAGTTGCTTGATGACCTCCTTTGTCAACTGGGTTCGTGCCTTTGTCAACTTGCTCTACCACTAATCTCTTGGTTATCAATGCTTTTCAGCATATCTAATGGTGAAAACTCGTTACTCTCTACCGGATGTCTTTCGTCTGTGCTTCGTCAACACAATCCCTATGGTAGTCGTAGAGGGCAACCGCCTTCGCAGAACCTGCACCTGAATTCTAGCCAACACCTCCACTGGTGTCCAAGAAGCAAGTTCCGACCATTCTAGGTCAACATATCCTATGACTTTGTGGACCAGGAATAACTCAATCTTGTTGCCTGCCACTGTGTGAATCCCTCTCCCTTGATCCATTCTGCGCAGTATGATAATGGGAAGTCTGATGTCTTCATGGAGTTCGGATGGTACATACTCTGACAGCCATATGATCTCCTCTTTGCGAAACACAGACTCTTCTCTCGCTCTGGTCACAAACTTCGGCTCCTCACTTGCGGCCAATTCTTTGAGTGGAATTGTCGCCAATGGCAGATGGTCGTTTATGGTATCGATTTCGTGTTCAATCAATTTGTCAAGAGGGCGGCTCACTTGAGTTCCTCCGTCACTCTACAGACGATGAATCGATGGTCCTTTTCAAGAGGGTCGAGATTGATGTTCTCTATCACGTCCAAGCCATGCTGATCCAAGATGGAAATCTCACGATTGAAGACGTCCTCAAGATTCGATGCTGAATCTATGCTCCTTCCCTTAATGGCTAACATTCCCCATGTACCAAAAAGCCCGTAGGTTTTCAGATTCTGTATCAGAATCTCTGCCTGATTTGGCTGAGCCACATCTTGATACACGACCTCAATGGGGCCCCCGATTATGGGAGCGTATCTTGTTGGATGCCTGGCGTCTTCAATGATTGGAATGATGTTGTGCCGAACCGTGGCCAGTTCAATCAGTTCACGTCCAGTGCGCTGAGAGAACTCCACAGCGTACACGATACCATCAGGCCCCACGATATCCGAACAGTGACTGACTGTGGTCCCCGATGCAGCTCCCAGATAGAGGACTCGTGAACCAGGACGGATGGGCATCTCTGAGAGACCTTTTCGAATGGCCGCTGCGAGCTTTGATCTTCTTGTAGACCAAATCCTGTATTCGCCCTCGTCTGCACGGACAAGCTTCTCTCCATAGACCGACACTCCCGGCACAAGAGACTTGGTCGCTATCGATTTCCGGTGCTTCTCTTCTATGGTGTACACACCTGCAAATCGATGCTCACTCACCTCGGTCATTGCTTCTTTCCTCCTCTGTTGCTACGTCGTCCTCTGCTTCTCTTTGGATGTTTCCTCTGCTCTCTCTGAGGCTTCCTGAACTGCTTCTCCCGACTCTTGGTTTCTTGAGGCGGCTCTGGATGCTGTCTCTTGATTTCTTCCACCCTTGCAACAAAGGCCTTCCTCAGTTTCTCACCCACATCCGGTACTGCCTTGGAATATGCATCGACGCGTGCTGCAATCGACAGTTTTCCAGCCAGTGCTCGTGCAACCTTTCCTCTGATCCAATAGGGCGCGGTATTTATCTCTGGGACCCGATAGATGATTCCGTGTTTCGGTGGTGCTGTTCCAGTCTTGATACTCCGGAACAGTGCGCGTTCTGCACCAAACACCTGGATTGTGCTCGAAGGTTTCCTGGCCAGTTCTTTTAGTGACCCTGCAAGGCTGATGAGACGAGCCGCAATCACTGGCCCTACAATGATGGTCATTGTTGGTGCCACCGTGTTCATCATCTCGGCGATATACCCCTCAAGCCGATCCCTCTGATCATACATACTGCCCACGGTTTCTGCAAGTGTTCTCATTATTGTCAAATCAGACTCTGAGAGTTCGGTTCCGATGTCGTCCAAAGAATCAAGCACTCTTTCAACGGTGCTCTCCGATAGACCCACCTGCTCAAGGCACTCTCTGGTTATGTTGGATCTTCCACAACAACTGGCAAGCACACGGGCATATACATCCTGTTCTTCTACTATGGTACTGAAAGATGGATGATGAAGTGAATACCACTCTCTGAGTCTCATCACGAGTATATTGATAGACTTGTCAAGCTCGTCTATGGCATCCACTGCGTTCTTCACAAGAAGGTCCTTCTCCTCAATGGCGGCACTGATTCTTGCCCGCGCAATATGCAGAGATGTACTCCGAACAAACTCCACAATCTCTGCAGGACTGGATATGACGCCGAGTTCGGTGAGGTACTTCGCTTGATTGTCCCTGAACCACTTTACGACGCCTGATTGGTCAACACTGATTTTGAGGTCTCCAGCCCTTGAAATGGCACGTGCAACTTGCTGATCCTCCACGATGACTCTCTCAATCCCTTCCTTCTTCAAGTCGGTCACAATGGATGAGATCTCGTCGGTCGCCTCCCCCTCTGTTGCAGATGCGACAATAGAAGCACCGAGCTGTGCATCTGGATAGAACGGTTTCTGAAACACCACATTGCTCTCGTCGTCCAATACGAAGGCGCCAAAGATGTTGATAGATAGATAGAACGGCACAGCATATCGCCTCGAGTGTTGACTCACAACCTGCCCATACTGGTCGTCGGATAAGTCTGTTGTCTTTCGGCCAACTTGCTTATTACTGATGAGTCTTCTGGGATTATCGTGGTGACCGATTGAAGATACAAGGGTACTGGCTGGCATCCGGCATTCTTGGTGTGGCTGCATCAACGATGAGTCGGGTTGTACGGTCGGGTGCCGATGCTGTTGTGACCAAGTCCATAGGTCCAGTCCCTCGAAAGGGTCACCCTGCCCCCGTTGTGACATACTCTCACGGTGGATTATTGAATGCTGTCGGGCTCACGAATCCTGGCATCGACAACTTCGCCGATGAGATGAAGACGCTGAAGGAGGAAGGTGTGCCCGTCATCCTCAGCATCTTTGGGAGCACGCTCAAAGAGGTTGCAGAGGTGGCCGAGAAAGCGTCCGCAATGAGGCCCGATGCAATCGAACTGAACCTATCCTGCCCTCACGCCGAAATCTCCCAGATCTCTCATGATCCAGAAATGACTCACAGATATGTGAGCACAGTGAGAGACCTCATTTCCTGTCCACTCTATCCCAAACTGACTCCGAACACGTCAGACATTGTTGCTGTGGCCAGAGCCGCTGAGGACGGAGGAGCTGACGCTATCGTGGCCATCAACACCGTTCGAGGAATGAAGATCGATATTCAACAGATGAGACCAGTGCTAGGAAACAAGGTGGGAGGTCTCTCAGGACCACCGGTATTCCCGATTGCAGTCAGGTGTGTCTATGAAATCAGCCGAGCTGTGTCTGTCCCTGTCATTGGAGTCGGAGGTGTATCATCTTGGGAAGATGCTATCGAGATGCATCTGGCAGGGGCGAGTGCGATCCAAATCGGGACCGCACTGATGACGAACATGGACATATTCTCCGAGATCAAAGCTGGTGTGAACCAGTATCTCAAGGACCATGACATCAAAGAAGTGTCCGAGATAGTCGGAGTTGCTTGGAGGACTGATGAATGACACTGAGTCACTTCATGGGAAATCCAGTGTCCGTCAGAATCTCCGAGATCATTGAGGATTCCAAGACCGCACGCACGCTTCTATTTCAGCATCCTGTGGCCGACCTAGAAGTCGCCCCCGGGCAGTTCCTCATGGTATGGATTGCTGGAGTCGACGAGATTCCCATGAGTGTGTCATACATTCAGTCTCCGGTTCTGGGAATGACAGTTCTTCCGATTGGCGACGCCACTACGGCTCTTGCCTCGAAGCATGTCGGGGCCTGGGTTGGCATCCGTGGACCCTTTGGTACGTCCTTCACAACAGACTCGAAGCGAGCCTTGGTTGTCGGTGGCGGGATTGGTATTGCCCCTCTACGCCCCCTCGTATACACTCTTCTCTCCCAAGGATCTGAAGTCACGCTCCTGATTGCTGCTCAGACAAAGGACGCACTCATCTATCTTGACGAGTTCTCACACGCACCTGTGGAGGGCCTTACGGTAGAGCTTGCGACCAATGACGGATCTGCTGGCTACCACGGTCTTGCCACTGAGGCAGCCAGTGCAATCATGAAACAATCAGAGTTTGACGCTCTGTACACATGCGGTCCGGAGTTGATGATGGTGGGTCTGTATGAGCTGGCTCTCGAACAAGAGATACGTTTTGAGGCATCCCTTGAGAGACACATGAAGTGCGGATGTGGAATCTGCGGGACATGTGCTCTAGACCCGACTGGGGACTTGGTATGTACAGACGGTCCCGTGTTTACAGGTGATAGGCTCTCAAAGTTCTCTGACTTCGGAAAATACGATCGTGACTTGATGGGACGCCGAAGAGAGATTGTATGACCACAAGTGTACAGGAAAAGGAGGTCTCTAGCGGCTTCCAGCCTGCCCGACCACTCTTCCCTTCACGTATCTCTTGATGTAGTTTCTTCTATTACGAACACGTGGAATAGGTGTGTGTCTCTCACGACCCTGTACTTTCGGGGTCGACTCTCGAACCTTTCCCGCCTTCGTAAGTGATCCGTGTGAACCGGGCATTGTTGTTTCACCATCTCAGATGTACTTGGAGGTCTGAATTGTTGTCATAAAAAGCTATCCAATTGACCGCTCTATGACGACCTTAATAGCAGCTGTCAGGACCTCACTCCATGACAAACCGGCCACAGCTGCTTCTTCTGTCGCATCCTCCTACCGTCAGAAATCACACCCCCCTGCACACTGATGTCGATAGTGCGCGGCTGTGGGACCTGATCCACGACTCTACAGTTCACACAATACTCAGACGTTCGGCACTAAAGGAACTGGCACGACGCAACGACGATGGACTCATGATGTTTTGTGAAGGGCTCATCTCGTCAGACACCCGGAATGACTGGTGTTTGGGAATCGACATACTGGCCGAGATGCAGACACCTGATGCCGTGGATCGATTAATCTCTGCCTTTGCCCGGGCCTTGGGCGAAGACCGACGCTATGTTCTCAATGCAGTGGCAGGCATCCTCACAGCTGAGTATGTGAAACCGTTCAGTATCATGGTGAGAGACTTCGCACACCCCGGAGAACTAGACATCACTGGATGGACAAGAGTCGCTGTTTCGACGCTGAAGGACACATGCAGACGATTTGGCGTGGAAGTCATATCTCAGGCACCAGACACACAACGAGAGCCATCCACCAGAGATGCCGAACCAATCACATTCCACTAATCTCCTATGCAGACACCAGACCGTATGCTATTAATCGGAATGCTGAACCTCTCAATCTTGATGACAAGACCTGTTGACGACTACACTGTGCGACGCGAGATTGTGGACGAACTACTCAAGTCAGACGTCCCTCTCAATCGTCGAGTAGTCAACAGTATCAAGAACCGTGTATGTGCGAGGTACCACCTCCCGCGGACACCTTCGAATGCTGACATCCTCCAAGTGACCGTCCCTGAAGAGGCTGAGGTACTTCGCCCGTTCCTGCTCAAACGACCAGTCCGAACGATCTCCGGAGTTGCCGTCGTTGCTACCATGACCTCCCCCCAAGAGTGTCCTCATGGTAAGTGCGCCTATTGTCCGGGCGGTCCTGATCTGGGTGTTCCACAGAGCTATACTGGTCACGAACCTGCCACGTTGCGTGGTATCCAGCATGAGTTTGACCCGTATCGCCAAGTAGAGAGTCGTCTCGGCCAACTAAAGAACATCGGACACAGCATCAGCAAGGTTGAGCTCATTGTTATGGGTGGTGACTGGTGTTCAAAACCTCGCGACTATCAGGAGAGCTTTGTCAAAGGATGTTTTGACGCCATGAATGGTCGGGTGAGTCCAACCCTCAATGAAGCCATGCGACTGAACGAACGGGCTGACGTTCGGAACGTGGGGTTGACCTTTGAAACACGACCAGACTGGGTGACTCCCGAGACTGTGGATTCAATGCTTGAGATGGGCGCCACTCGTGTCGAGTTGGGAGTCCAGACACTGTCTGATGAGATACTGGAGAGAGTACAGCGTGGGCACGGAGTTGAAGAAACCGTCACTGCGACCAGACTTCTCCGCGACAGTGGTCTGAAGGTGTGTTATCACATGATGCCCGGTCTCCCCGGTTCAACTCCAGATGACGATGTCGCGACGTTTGATAGACTATGGTCAGACTCGAGGTTCAGACCTGACATGCTCAAGATCTACCCGACGCTAGTCGTGAAGAACACTAAACTCTACGACTGGTGGCGGTCGGGCGAGTACACCCCGTACACATCGCAACAAGTGGTGGATGTGGTTTCAAAGGCAGTCAGCCGGATGCCCGAGTATGTGCGCATTCAGAGGATGCAGCGTGACATTCCGCTTCACCAGATCGAGGCTGGCCTCGATAAGGGAAACCTACGAGAGCTTGTTCACCGAGCCATGGCCAGAGCTGGCCTGCGTAACCCCACAATCCGCTATCGTGAGGTCGGCCATCTAATGACACGGTCTGAGGTGTCGCTCGATCCGGATGCCATTGAAACGGTGACGCGTGAGTATGAGGCGGCAGGCGGCACAGAAGTATTCCTGTCACTTGAGATACGTGAACTGGACACAATCCTCGGATTCCTTCGTCTGAGGTATCCGAGCACAGATGCGCACCGACCTGAGATCAGTCGTGATGAATGCACCATCATTCGGGAACTACGTGTCTACGGTCCGGTTGTGGCAGTCGGTGCCCGGAATCCAGAGGCATGGCAGCACCTAGGGCTGGGAGAACGGCTCTTGCATAGTTCTTATGAAATCAGTCAGGAACGGTTTGATGTCCATCGAACACTGGTCAACAGTGGCGTTGGTGTGAAAGAATACTACCGCAATCTTGGTTTCGAAGACGAGGGGCCCTACCTCGTCAGATTATTCTAAGCATATCAATGATGCACACAGTACTATCGACTATGAAGGAAGTTGCACACTCATTCGGATGCATCTTGAGAAATAGTGGCGCCGAGGATGAGATTTGAACTCATGATTCCGAAGAAACCGGTTTTCAAGACCGGCGCCGTAATCCGGGCTTGGCTACCTCGGCACACCTGAACCGGCACATGCCGGCGTTAGCATTCCGTTGGAAACTCCTTTTAAGCTTCATGGAGTGTTGGCCTTTGGAGATTGAGTTTGGAACGCGGATTCAGGTATCATGAGCACACAGCCGACATAACTATCGAGTGTTGGGCCCCCACCCTAGAGGAGGCCTTTGCTGAAGCGGCTCTCGCTACCTTTGAGGTCATACTCGACACATCAACAGTCACCCCTAAGGATGAAGTCGAAGTCAATGTGAGCGGGCCTGATCTCCAAGCATTACTGGTGGACTGGATTGGCGAGTTGATTGCCTTGGTGGACATCAATGCACAGTTCTTCTGTAGGTTTGAAGTGGACTCAATTGTGGAGTCCGAGGATGGTTTCAGTCTGTCGGCTCGTGTCTGGGGTGAGGACATTGATCATGAAAAACACGATACTCGCACCGAAGTGAAGGCCATGACGTATGCTGATATACGAATCGACCGGGGTGAACATCGAACGGTCCTCTGGTTTACATTGGACCTCTGAGGCTGAGACAAGTGACACTGAAGGTTGCCATTCCCGACACCACTCTCACGGACTGTTCGGACCTTAGGGAGAAGACCACAAAGCTGGGGCGTATCGCACGGGCCCTTGCCGTGTTCAGAGTGGAGGAGGTTCTTGTGTACTCAACCTCAAAGCTCCGTTCCAAGGATGCACGTGATGTGGAGTTGATTGTGAAGATTCTCACGTACATGAATACTCCTCAATACCTCCGACGTCGAGTCTATCCCCATTCATCCTCTCTGAAGTATGCAGGGATTCTACCACCTCTGAGGATTTCAAGCCATCCCCTCCGAACAGACCGTCTGGAGGGCGCCTACCGCTGGGGCCTGCAGATATCTCCGGGTAAGATCGATATAGGCCTAGACCAGCCAGTCACGTTCAATCATCCTGTGAGTGAGCGTACTCCCACCCTGTTTCACATCAAGCGTGTCGGTCCTCCTGTGATAATCGAACTGGCAGAGAGAGAAGAAGTACCAGTGTATTGGGGCTTTGAAGTCCGACGAGCTGGGAGCCTCAAGAGTGTACTGGAGGACAACCATGAGACTGTTCGTCTGGGCTTCTCAAGAAATGCCCCCCCGTTCAAACGGCTGGAGCATGACATCCGCGACACCGTCATAGGCACTGGCTCTGTGTTGGCAGTCTTTGGTGGTCCGACTTCTGGTATCTTGGACCTCGCTTCAGATAGCAGAGATTCAGTCAAGGCGAAGATGGATATCTGGGCAAACACCATCCCCGACCAGGGAACTGCGACTGTGAGATTGGACGAAGCGATTCTCATCAGCCTAGGTCTTCTCAACGCTCTGGTGGGTGACTCAATCTCAAAGCCGGGATACTACTCATTGTAGTAGTACTCCATAGTCATCTTAATATTCTCCAGCTGAGTGTGTCCAAGAATACGGCGGCTCGGTGTTGTCTGCATCATGCGCACAGAACGTGTCAATAGACTCCGAAACGAGAGCATCACGACCAGACCATACATCTCCACCGAGAGGGCGGAACTGCTTACAGATTTCTACTCTAGTAATGGTGGCGGACTTGCATCAACGCCAGTCGTCCGAGCATTAGCCTTTCGTCATATTCTCTTGAACAAGACAATCTGTATCAATGAAGGTGAGTTGATAGTGGGGGAGCGGGGCCCATCGCCTCGTGCAACCCCCACATATCCCGAACTGTGCTGCCACTCTGTCCAAGACCTGGAGATCATGAACTCGAGAGAACGGACTCCATTTCGTATTGACAGCAGTGTCCTAGAGACCTATCGCGAGGAAATCATTCCGTTCTGGCGTGGCCGTAGTATGCGTGAACGAGTATTCAATGCGATGTCAGACGAATGGATGGCCGCGTTTGAGGCTGGAGTCTTCACAGAGTTTATGGAACAACGCACTCCTGGTCACGCAATCTTGGACGATAAGATCTACCACAAAGGCCTTCGAGGTCTCATTGAGGACATCCACAAGAGCCTCTCTTCACTGGACTACTTCAACGATCCAGACGCGTACGCAAAGGAACAGGAACTGAGAGGGATGGAGATTGCCGCCTAGGCGGTCATTGATTTTGCACGAGGCCATGCCGAACTTGCTCGGGAGCTCGCTCACGACGAAGAGGATGAACAGAGAAGGAACGAACTCCTCCGGATTGCGGAGGTCTGTGGCCATGTACCTGAGAATCCTCCTCGCGACTTCTGGGAGGCTCTTCAGGCCTACTGGTTTGTCCATCTTGGAGTGATCATCGAGTCGAATCCGTGGGACAGTTTCAATCCTGGGAGACTTGACCAACACCTGTTTCCCTTCTACAGACAAGGACTGGATGATGGCACACTCACAAGGGACTCTGCAAGAGAACTGCTAGAGTGCTTCTGGGTCAAATTCAACAATCAGCCAGCACCTCCAAAGAGTGACATCACAGAACAACAGAGTGGTACGTATCAAGACTTTGCTCTGATCAACACTGGCGGTCTGCAGGTCGATGGCTCGGATGGTGTGAATGATGTTTCATATCTCATTCTAGAAGTGTGTAATGAGATGCGTCAGATTCAGCCAAGCGTCTGTATCCAACTCAGCACAGACAATCCTGATAGTTTCTTGTCTGCAGCAGTGGATGTTGTGTGCGAGGGTTTTGGCCAGCCCTCCATCTTCAACACGGATGTCATTCTCAAGGAATTCGTTCGCGCTGGAAAATCCATCGAGGATGCGAGAACCGGAGGACCCAGTGGTTGTGTCACAATAAGCGCTTTCGGAAAGGAGAGCTGTATTCTCACAGGTTATTGCAACTGGCCCAAAATCCTTGAGATCACACTGAACAATGGAATCGATCCGAGGACCGGCAAGATGGTGGGCATTGAAACGGGAGACCCTACCGAGTTCAGGTCCTATGATGATCTCTTTGCTGCCTACAGGAAGCAGTTGGAGCACTTCATAGACATCAAGATTCGTGGAAACAACATCATTGAGCGTCTGTATGCTGAATACATGCCAGTACCTTTCATGTCATTGCTCTTTGACGACTGTATATCCACTGGACTTGACTATCACAATGGTGGTCCACGATACAACTCGACCTACATCCAAGGCGTCGGTATGGGAACAGTCACAGACTCATTATCAGCCATCAGGGCCCATGTATTCGAAGACAAGAGATTCACCATGGAGGAACTGCTTCATGCTCTGAGGACTGACTTCAGTGACAATGAGGTCATGCGAATGACCCTCCTCAACAAGACTCCCACCTATGGAAATGACGATGACAATGCTGATGATATTGCTCGGGACGTCTTTGAGGCTTACTTCCAAGTCGTCGATGGCCGTCCCAATACAAAGGGCGGACAGTATCGTGTAAACCTCCTCCCCACTACTGTCCATGTCTATTTTGGTAGTGTTACTGGTGCCACTCCCAACGGAAGAAAGGCCGGCGCGCCGCTCTCTGATGGAATCTCTCCCAGCCACGGCGCTGACAGAAAGGGGCCGACCGCGGTCATCAATTCTGTGGCCAAGATCGATCACTCACGAACCGGTGGAACTCTCCTCAACCAGAAATTCATGCCGGATGTGTTGGCCGATGCCGAAGGTCGGCAGAATCTTGGTGATCTGGTGCGTGCCTACTTCAAGATGGGCGGGCATCATATTCAGTTCAACGTCGTGCGTGCCGAGACTCTGCGGGACGCACAGGCCCATCCTGAAGACTACCAGAATCTCATCGTTCGTGTTGCAGGCTATAGTGACTATTTTGTGAATATCGGTAAGGCACTTCAAGACGAGATAATAGCCCGGACAGAACACCAGATTCTGTGAGGTTGTTTCCGTGTTTTGTCAATAGGCAAGTTTTATAATAACACCCCCACTTGGCGCGCCGCGTAGTATGAATAGCCCAGACTAGAGGCCGTTCGATACGGAACCAATTGTGGTGTTTGATATGGCACATAGAAAGAAGAACGCACCGAGGCGTGGCAGTCTTGCATACTTGCCACGAGGAAGGGCTTCCAAGTTTGTGCCCCGTATCAAGAATTGGCCTGAGTATAATGGTGCTGCAAAACTGCTCGGATTCATCGGATACAAGGCCGGCATGACCCATGCGGTCGTCACAGAAGACAATCCCGAGAGCCCATTCAGTGGTCAGGAAACTGTCATTCCTGTGACCGTGATAGACACTCCACCGGTCCGGCCATTCTCAATACGTGGCTACAGGGCGACTCCCTATGGCCTCAAGCTTGTGACAGAGGTACTCTCTGATGGTCTCTCTGAGGACCTACGGAAGGCTCAACCCCTCCCGAAGGAGTATGATCACGATGCCAAGATGAAAGAGTTTGAGTCAAAGCTCGACTCACTCGCCGAGATTAGAATGCTAGTCCACACTCAGCCAAGACTT